>Ga0307374_10000026_pt1 | contig 214666 bp, 193 predicted proteins | sample OX3MG_FD_202532 | JGI IMG/M metagenome (GOLD analysis project Ga0307374, IMG submission 202532) | Soil microbial communities from Risofladan, Vaasa, Finland - OX-3 | ecosystem: Environmental > Terrestrial > Soil > Coastal area > Acid sulfate soil | place: Finland: Risofladan, Vaasa...
ATTTTTCCAAAGGCTGCTACACCGGACAGGAAATTGTCGAGCGCGTGCGTTCGCGCGGGCACATTCAGCGGCAGCGCGTGATGTTGCGCTTCGCGGGCGACGCGATTCCCAATGCGGGCGAGCCGCTATTGGCAGATGACGCGGAAGTGGGATTTGTTACGAGCGCGGCGCATTCGCCCAAAGTCGGAGGGGTGATTGGAATGGGCTACGTGCGGCGTGAACAGATGCAGTCGGGGAGCAGTGTGATGTTGCGGAACGGCTCGAAGGTGGTCTTTATGGAAAAGGGCCACGCGACAGTAAATGAATTGGGAGGGCAAACTGATGCCGCTATCTAATTTGGAGACTCCCCAAATGAAGGGGCTCAAAGAGTTTTGCAAGAGATTTGGTGTTACTTCACTATCGGACCATGGGCTCTGCGGGTTTCAAACGAACGAGACGTTCTGTCTCTACCACTTTTCCACCGCGCGGGAGTTTCAGAAGAAGGCGCACCATTTTCGCTGGGAGTGGAATGACGTTAGTAAGGAAGGCGTCAGAGGTGCAGACCGCTTCGGATGGATTTTGCTTCACGGGAAACCCGACAAGGGCAAGCGATTTGCGGAGAGATTTTTCTTGGCTCCACGAAAAGTCTTCGTAGATAGCAAACTCTGCAAAAAGCTCACTCTGGCCACGGACGACAATCCGCCCAAGTGGGGAAGAACGCACTTTCTGTGGGGTTCGCAGTACTCGTTGGACGAAAATGGATTGCGCGATAAACTCAAGACACTTTGACGCAGTCGAAGGAAGTGTCTCGGGCTAACTTGCGGCGGTTCGCTGCGGCTCCGGTTCTTGTCGGTGTTGATGGCTTCGAGGAAGCTGCCGCTTTCCTTATCAATTTGCTCTGCAGTCGTATCCGGGCGTCGAGAAGCTGGGTACGTCCGCCAAAGGCCGATTCGTGCGGTTGAGCGCTGAGATGCTTGCGGGACGCATCGAATTGTGGTATGATTACTATATGATTATGACGCTGAAGCTTGCTATCGGCGCCCTCCCAATGGGGCGACGGCGGAGTCTGTGCCTCGTTTAACTGTCCTCCCAAGCCGCCTCCCAGGGTGCTTTCGCACCAAATCTATGATTTTTTTAATCGGGACAGCAAACGGATTAGAAATCCCTGCAAGTCATAGAAAACAAACGATGCGACCCCTTTCTAATCGGGACAAATTTGCATTTCTTGTGAGAGTCATTTTTCAGGCTCTCCCATTTTTCATAGTCTCGTCCCTGCTGCAAATTCCCCTCTGCGCGCTCCCGGTTTCGAAAGCACATCCGCCGACGGCGCAGGCTGTCGCGCGCGCTATGGAAGGGCATTACCGCCGGATCAAAACAATGGAGGCGATATTCCTGGAGAAGTACACCTCCGGCGGCGCGGGTATCCGCGTGGAGAGTGGCAAGGTTTATTTTTCGCGGCCCGGGCGGATGCGCTGGGACTACGATTCGCCGGAAGCGAAGATGTTCCTCGTGGACGGCAAGAGCGTTTGGTATTACGTGCCGGCGGATCACACGGCAAGCCGCACGGCGATCAAGAAAAGCTCCGACTGGCGAACGCCGCTGGCGCTGCTGACCGGCAAAGTAAATCCCGAACGGCTGTGCGGCAGTCTGAAATTGGCCGGCGGCGTGAATCCATCCGCGAATCCATCAGGGAATGCATCCACAAAATCGAGCGCACAAATAAACGACCCGGAGGCGCGCGCGACGGAAGCCGGGAACTCCGTGCTGGTGTGCAAGCCGCGGAAGGAAGATCGCGATTCATTCAGCGAAGTGCTCTTCGAAGTGAATCCGCGCAATCAGCTCGTTCGCGTGAACATACGACAAGCGGGAGACATCGAGACGGAATTTCGCTTCGGCAATTGGCGCGAAAATGTGCCCATCGCCGAGGCGAAATTTCATTTTGAGCCGCCCGTGGGCGTCGCGATTGTGGATGACGCCGCCCTTGCCGCCAAAGCGCACTAGGTGCATTAAGCGCATTAAGCGCTGCGGCTCATCTTTAACCGATATTTTTGCCAAAGCGGTTCGATCAGCTTTGCGTTGTGGGTTCGTCAAAGTGATGCAAGCGCGGCTCGAATTTTCCGTAACGCAGCGCCAGAGTGGGCAGCACCAGCAGATTTAATATGGTCGACGTGATCAGGCCGCCCAGAATCACGACCGCCATCGGGCCTTCAATTTCGCGCCCAGGATCTCCGCTTCCGATGGCGAGCGGCAGCAGGCCCAGCCCGGTCACAAGCGCGGTCATCAAAATCGGTGCGAGACGCTCACTCGCGCCCCGAAGCGCGGTTTCCACGCCCCAGGTCATTCCTTCCACGTCCACCAGATGCTCGTAATGCGAAATCATCATGATGGAATTCCGCAGCGTGATGCCGAACAGAGTCACAAAACCAATCAGCGATCCGAGCGACAGCGTGCCGCCCGTGATTACGACCGCCAGCACGCCTCCCACCAGCGCGAACGGCAGGTTCGCCAGAACGAGCAGCAAGTTCCGGTAATTTCCCATGACCACGGAAAGCAGGAGCACGATTCCCAGTCCCGCCAGCAGTGAATGCACCAGCAAATCATGCCGCGACTGAGCCTGAGCCGCCGCCGTTCCCGCGAATTCCACGTAGGTTCCGGCGGGGAATGACAGTTTGGAGATGCGGCTCCGTGCTTCGTTTACAAAAGAAGTGGGATCACGGCCCTGCACGTTGCAGGTAATCGTCTGCACGCGGCGCGCGCCTTCGTGCAGAATGATGTACCGCCCGGACGTTTCATAAATGTCGGCCAGTTGCCGGAGCGCCACATAGTTGCCGTCGGGCCCTCGCAACGGCAGCGCGCCTATTGCTTCCACGCTGTTGCGTTCATTCGGTGCGAGAATTACGGAGACGTCGAACACGCGATTCCCTTGATAGACTTGCCCAACAGTGTCTCCGCCGAAGGCGGTTCGCACGACGTCGAGGACATGCACCGCATCGAAGCCCCACCGCGCGAGATCATCCTTCCTTAAATGGACAATCACCTGCGGCATCCCCGGTGGCGATTGAAGCTGAACTCCCGTCGCGCCTTTAATACCGCTCAACGTGTGCGTGACTTCTTGCGCTTCCTTATCCAGTTGGTTGAGATCGTTGCCGAAAATATTGACGACGATCCCGCCGGTGTAGCCGGAGAGCGTCTCGTTAATCCGCTCGGTGAGAAAGCTGTTCGCCGAGAAGGACGCGCCCGCAAACTTTGTCAGAACGCTGCGGATGTCTTGCTGCGCGGCTGTCGCTTGCGATCCATTCAGGGCCTTGAAGCTCACCTCAATCTCGCTCGATTGAGTCCCCGCAACGTCGTCGCCAAGCTCGGCCCTTCCCACACGCTGAGCCACGGAACGCACGCCGGGAACGCGCAGAAGAGCCTGAGTGACGTGATCACCCAATCGCAACGATTCATTAATAGAAGTACCGGGAACCGCCGTCATGTGCACCGTCAGGTTTCCCTCTTGCAGACTCGGCAGGAAGGAACCCTGCAGGAAAGGCAGAATGGCGACTCCGATAAGAATCACGACGGCCACGGCCGCAATCACGAGCCGCGGCGATTTTTCGACTCCTACCAAAACCTTCCGGTACCGGCCCCTTGACCATCGGACGACCGGAGACTCCTGCGGCGGAAGATCGCGATTCCCGAGCAAAAGAAAACAAAGGGCAGGCGTCACGGTCAACGCCACGATCAAAGACGCCAGAATGGCTAGAATGTACGCCGCGCCGAGAGGAGCAAAAATGCGGCCCGAGAGGCCAGACATCGTAAGCACGGGAAAGAAAACCAGAATCACGGCGAACGTGGCGTAGACGACGGCGCTGCGCACTTCGATGGAAGCGTCGAACACGACCTGGAACGCCGGCCGGGGAGATTCGGATGCGCGGTTTTCGCGCAGTCGCCGGTAGATGTTCTCCACATCGATCACCGCGTCGTCCACCACCTCACCGATAGCAATCACCAATCCGCCCAGCGTCATTGTGTTCAGGCTGAAGCCGAGCTTTTCGAGAACGATCACCGCAGCCAGCAAGGAAAGGGGAATCGCGGTGCAGGAAATGGCCGCCGTTCGCAGGTTGAAAAGGAACAGGAACAGCACAATCACAATCAGAACCGCGCCAATGAGCAGCGACGACCGGACGTTGTGCAGCGCCGTCTCGATGAAGTCCGCGGGACGAAACACATCGGGATGCACGGTGATTCCCTGATTCGAAAGCGCGGGACGCAGTTCCGTAAGCGCCTGATCAAGCCCCTGAGTGACATCGAGCGTGTTCGCGCCGTATTGCGAGGAAACCATCAGCATCAGCCCGCGCTCGCCTCGAATTGACGCTGCTCCGACGGGCGGAGCCGGCGCGTCCACCACGTGGCAGACGCCTCCTAACGTGACATTCACTCCATTGCGGTGCAGCAGAACCACGTTCGACAGTTCCTGCGACGTGATCGATTGCCCCTCGGTTTGGATCACGATCCGCTGGTTCGGCGTGTCCACGAAGCCGGACCCACGAATGCCCGTTGCCTGGCGCGCCGCGGAAACCAGCGCATCGACCGTCAGCCCGTATTGAATCAACTTCCGCGGCTCGAATTGAAGCTGGATCTGCCGCGGCTCTTCGCCGAAGATTGCGATTTTCGCCACTCCCGGCACAGCCAGCAGCCGCTGCTTCACTGTCCAGTCCGCCACTGTCGTCAAATCCATCAGCGAATGCTTCGGCCACGTAAGTCCGACCGCCATCACGATGCTCGTGGAAGAAGTGAGCGGCGTCATGATCGGCGGATGCACTCCCGTTGGCAGCTGTCCGGTGAGCGTGGACAGGCGTTCCCCGACAACCTGTCTGTCGAGGTAAATGCTGCTGCTCGGACGAAAAACCACCGTAATCACCGAGAGCCCCTGGATCGAGCCGGAACGAAGGGAATCGATTCCCGAAACGCCAATGATCGCGTTTTCGATTGGCTGTGTGACGAGCAGTTCCACCTGCTCGGGAGCCAGTCCCGGCGCTTCCGTCTGAATTACCACCTGGGGTGGCGCAAACTCCGGGAACACGTCGTAACGAGCCTGTGTCAGCGAATACAGACCGTAACCAAGCAGCGCGCAAGCGAGCGCAATAATGATGCCGCGGAAACGAAGCGAAAATCGAACGATGGCTGATAGCATGAACGCCCGCTAGTCCTCCGGCTGGATTTGTGAACGGAACTCCTCGGAGAGAAGCGCCTGCGCGCCTCGAACTACAATTTTGTCTCCGGGCGAAAATCCGCTGGACAAGAAAACCCCGTTCTCCAGCGGGGTGTTTGTCGGGACCAGCCGGCGGGCAAATCGGCCCTGTGCCGTCTGCTGATACACCCATGCGTTTCCCTGTGACCATACGATTGCGGATTCTGGAATCATCACTCCGCGCATCCGCCGCCCGGTCGGGATATGAGCCAGAAGATTCAGGCCCGGCGCGAGGCCCAAACGGTTGCGCACAATATAAAGCAGCCCCACGCCCTGAACGCGCGGATCCACCTGCGGAAATGGCGAGATCAATCTCGCCCCAATTCGTGTCGAGCCTGCAATTTCGAGCGTGATTCCTGCCGGAGGTCTTGGCTCCGCGCCGGCTGGCAGTGTGACCTGCACCAGAAACTCGCTCTGGTTGAAAACGCGATTCAACGATGCGGGATTCGCGGCCATCCACCTCGCGATCACGCCGCCCCACGTCTGGCGCACTGCGTCTACTTGCAGCGCCAGAGCTTGCCGCGCGCCTGCCACATCCGCTTGGTCCAGGCGTAAAGCACCCCGCGCGGCCTCTAAAGACTTCCGCGAAGCATTCTGCCGCCCTTCGTACAATATTTTCAGCCGGTCATATTCTTCTTGATCGACGTGCACGCTCACCTGTGCCTTTTCCAAATTAATCTGCTCGGCCGTGTAGCTCTCGCGCGCGCTCACCAATCCCTGTGCCGACAATACGATTGCCGGCGCGGTCATTTCCCCGCGCGAAGTAACTTCCTTGAGCGGAGCGACAGTCACCCCCGCCTGCGATTGCGTTCGCGTGTCGAGCGTCAGAATTGTTTGTCCATTCTGGATGGAAACCCTCGACGGCGGCTTAATTGCGTGTTCCGCGTCGTCGTCATCTTGATCGGCCGCAGCTTTCCTGCCTGGAACAATAAGGCGCGCGAGAATCACCGCCAGCATGAGTGCAAGACCTGCCGTGAACAACCGCTTCCAGTTTCTTTTCATCGCTTTTTCTCCTTCGCATGATTCTTCAGTGCAGGGGATTCGGGGCTTAATGGCAAAATATCGCCGGGCTCCAGTGGCCGTTCGACCGCATCTTCGAGACTTCCCAGCGCGGCTTGGGCGCGCGAAAGCGCGGCAAGTTTCGCGCTGGCCGCGGCCGCGCTCCCGAGCAGCTCGCTATTGACGGGAAGCGGGCCGGACTCGCCAGCCTTAAACGTTTGCTGCGCCAGCCGGACTTTGCCGCCGTGAAGTTTGAGCACGCGTTCTGCTTCCGCCAGTTCCTTCCACGCTCCCCGGTAGCGCGCGGATGCCGCTTCGCTCTCCGCGATCACTCGGGCTTGCGTCGCAAGGAATTGCGCCGCCGCTTCTTTGCGCCGCGCTTCCGCCTCCGCAATCGGCCCTTGATTTCGGTTGAATATGGGAAGCGTCGTCGAAAGTCCCAGCGTGAAGAAGTTATTTCCTTCCTCATACGTATAGCCCGGGCCAATTTGAATGTCGGGATATTGCCGCGCGATTTCGAGCTGCAAACTTGCTTCGGCGGCCGCATACGCCGCCAAAGCTTGCCGCACGTCCAGCCGGTTCAGCACTGCTTCCCGCTGGATTGTTCGTGGGGACAAAGAATCGGGGTTCGGCGGCCTGTCAAAACCTGGCCACGAATACTCCACTCCATTGAGCGCGGAAACCGAAACGCCGATTGCGCCCGCCAGCAAACTTCGATCCTGCGATATTTGCGTTCTCGCGTTCAGAGCGCCCAACCGCGCATTCGCAAGATCGATTCGCGCCAGGTCCAACTCCGGGCGAGAAATTTCCCCGGCGGCGAGCCTTTTCCGCAGAAGTTGCACTCTGCCGGCCAGAATTTTCATCTGGGCTTGCATTTGTTCCGCGTTGCGAACCGCAACAAAGTAGTTGACCAGCGCCGTGCGCACAGCGCTTCGCACCTGCCACGCTGTATTCGCCAAGCCGAATCGCGCCGCTTCACTCAGGTTCTTCGCTTCGAGTATTTGATAGCCGCGCTTTCCCGCCGTTTGAATCGGCATCGAGAGGCTCAGGTCGAAAAGATACGGGCTGGGTATTCCCGGTCTAAGGCTCAGCGTGGGATTGGGACGCGCTCCGGCAGTGATAACCGCGGCTTTGGCCACGCTCGCCTGCGCACGGGCGATTTCCATTTCAGGGTTGAAATAAAAAGCGGCAAGCGTCAGCGACGGAAGGTCCCAGCTTTTCAGCGGCCAGGAACTGAGCGGATGTCCCAGATTTTTCTCCAGAAACACGCGCAGGCCGGCGTCCTGCAAATTCCGGCTCTCCAGACGAGACGCGGTTTCCGACGGAGAAATAGGGGCGCGGTGATACCTCTGCCTGGCGCAACCGTTCATCCCCGCGAACGCCACACAAATCACGATCAATTTTTTCGTCGGATTCATTGCGCCCCTCTCCGGTTGGGTTTAGCCGTCGATTTCATTGTTTGTCGTAAACGTACTTCTGGTCGGTCACGCCGTGCGGCCCGGCCAAATGCAGAGTCTTGACCAAGGTCTTGCCGTCATTCGACAACGCCCAGACTTCGCGTGAGGTGAAGGTATGGGTGCCCTCTTTCTCCACCGTCAGGAAGACTAGCGTATTGCCTTCCCACTCGACCGATTGGGTTAGCGAGTCCCCGCCGCGATCCTTTGTTATTTGTTTTTTGCCGTCCGTCGTGTAGGTGTTCTCGCGTTTGGACATTCCATGACCGCCGGTAACCGTGGTCTCTACCTTCAATACAGCGCTCTTTTGCTCGATCTTGTGGACCCAGATGGGGGCGCCAGGAGCCAGCTTGCTCTTTGCGTTGTTTTGCTTCCATGTGCCGCTGAAATTCGGCTTTACCTGGCCCATGGCGGGCGCGGTCAGCAGCATCGTCAGAAAAAAAACTCTCAATGTATTCACGGCTATTTTCTTGCTCATTTCAGATGCTCCTTTAGGATTCGTTCAGTTCTTCATCTGTCTTTCCGGTCAGCCGCTCTTCTTGGCGGAACACGAGCGTCCGCTAATGCCAAAAATCAAAAAGAAAACCCTATGAAATGGTTTTTACGCAGTAGGCCGCGCCGCCTCTGTCTTCATGCAAGCAAAGGACAACACGACTCTCCCGCCGCGCATGGCGGGCTATTTTGGACACACTTCTAGATACGGAGGCTTAGCGGGGGACTTTCCGAAAGGGAACCGAATGCAACCGGATGAATCAGGATGAATAGCGCGCCGTTGATGCGCGCAATCGTCAAGGCGTATTTCGTTGCCGACAAACTCGCGCAGAACGTCACCATCACTTGCGCGAATGCATATACCGCGCCAACGCACAGCGCGATCACCACAAAAGTGTATTCGGTGTCTTTTCCGGTTTTGAGAGTGTGATCCCAGCGGTCAAACATCTCCACCACTGGGCAAACAAAGCAGGTCAGCAAAACGAGGGCGACAATGACGCGCGATGTTCTCGAACGCACGAATCAAATTATGTCAGAGCGGATCGTCAAGATCAACTCACATTCCATTTTTTTCGCCGCATTCGGCGGAAAATGGTTTCGAGCAGGCGCTCGCGGCGAACGCGGTGGGTGGGTTTGGCTTTTCGGGATGCCCCATGCTCGGTTTGTGAGCCTGGGACTTTTTCCCGGCTGTTGCTTTCTCCTCGTGTTTTGCTCTGCACGCCTGTCTCAGTCGCCGGTTGCCGGTTGGCTGATTTCCGCGTCAGCGCGTCGAATGGCTGGAAAGATACCCATCCAGACTGTTCGTTAGCGCGTCAATGCCGGCGACCACGTTCTGGCGAAGAGCTTCGGCAACCGCTCGAACGGTTTTCTGGCCAACGGGTTCATCGTGGTTGTAAGACTGGCTCCAAACCACCGCGCCCGTTTTCGGCTGAAATAATTCAAGTTCGAGCGAAAATCGCGCCGCGAGCGACGGCGAATCCACTTCCTCGAGCGAATATAAATGTCCGCGCACAATGTAATCGCCCCGCGCCCGGCTGCCCACTCGTCCCACGGAGCGGAATTTTCCCGTCGCGCGCAGCGATTCCGTCAGCATCGACTCGATCATTTCCGTCGGAACTTCGGCCCAGCGGTGATTTTCATAAGTCCCCAGTTCCACTCCGCCGGTGCTGTAGACGATGGCATTGTCCAGATAGAGATGCGACGCCGCAATGCGTCCCACGAGGATCGTGACAGGCAGCGGCGCATTGCTCTCGAACGAAGCCGAAGGCTCCGGCGTGGGCGCGGGATTCAGCGTGTAATACTTCACCGGCCGCGCGGCTCCGCAGTTTGCGGTCGCCAGAATCCCCGCAAGCGCAACAAACGTGGCGAAAGTGGTGATAATTCGTTTTTGTGCCGTGCGCATGTTGAGTTTCACTTTCGGTGTTTCGGTATTTGTCCCGGTTCGTGGCGTGGCGGCGACGACGCGCGAATCAAAGTGTAGGGCCGCGTCTTAATCGTTTCGGTGAACGCCTTTAGGTTCTCGGTGATGTGCGTCATGTTGTCGATAATCTCGTCGATGTTGTCGCTGTTTGTGTTCAGCGTGTTGTCGAGCTGGTCCGTCAGCGCGGAGGCGGACGTCAGAGTCGCGCGCATCTGGATAATAGCCTGCCGCAAATCGGGTCGGTTTTCCATCAGCGTCGCATCGATATGCGACAGCGCGGTATTGGCCTGCTTCACTGTCTTTTTGAAATCATCGAGCAGCGGCGCGAGCTTCGCGCTCGTGCCATTCAGGTTGTTCAGCGTGGAATGCAGCACCGGGCGATCCTCGGCGAGCATGCCGCGAACGTTCGCCAGGCTCGCGGCAATATTTGCGCGATTCGCTGCGTCCAGCAGGGCATTGACGCGCTTGATGGTTTCCTGTAAATCCGTGACGCGCGCGTTCAGGTTCTTGATCAGCAGCGTCGCCTGCGGGGCCAGATCATTGATTTTCGTGGCCAGCTCGTCGAAACTCGCATAGTCCACCGCGGGCAAAACTGCCCCTGAACGCGCCAGCGGCGCGCCGGCCGTGCCCGGCACGATGCCGAGAAAATTATCGCCCAGCGCGCCCAGGCTGGAAATCTTCGCCTTGCTGTCCGTTTTTACGGGAACTTCATCGTCCACGCGAAATGTCACTTCCATGCGCGCGGGATTCCGCGGGTCGCTGCGTACCGACGTGACCCGGCCTACGGGCGGACCGCCCGCGTAACGCACTTGGGAGCCCGGTCCCAATCCGCCGGCATTTTTGAAGTACGTGCGGTAAGTCGGTTCCGTGCGCGCGAAAAATCCGGTCAGCGAAAAAAGAGTCGCCACCAGAAGTCCCGCCGCGACCAGAACGAACAATCCCACCAGCGCGCGCTCGCGTTTTGCTTGCAATAGCGCCTCTCACAAATTCACCAAAGATCAAGCCTGTTCGTGCAGACCTGCCGAGTCGGCGGAGTATAACACGCCCCGCGAAACTCGTTTGCGCGTCAGATCTCGCAAAGCAACTTCCTCGAATACCTCAAGTCCTCGGGAAATTCTCGGCGGCGAATGCGGCGCGCTACAAATGCAAATTCTCGGTCAGGCGATCCAGGAAACCTTCGTCCTCGGAAACTTCCGGCTCGGGAACGCGATCGAGAAACTGCCGCACGCGCGGATGCTGGCTCGACCGCAACTCCTCCACCGTGCCAATCGCGATGATGTTTCCCTTGTCCACCAGAATCATGCGGTCCGCGATCAGGAACGCGCTGGCAAGCTCGTGCGTGACGACCACAATCGTCATCTTGAACGCCTTCTTTAATTTCAAAATCAAATCGTCGATGCCCGCCGCGATAATCGGGTCCAGACCCGCGGAAGGCTCGTCGAAAAACAGAATCTCCGGATCCATCGCCAGGGCGCGCGCGACGGCCGCGCGTTTTTTCATTCCGCCGCTCAGTTGCGCGGGAATGAAATTTTCGTAGCCGGAGAGTCCCACTTCTTCCAATTTCAATCGCACCATCACTTCGATCGTCGAGTCGTCGAGCGGCGTGTGTTCGCGAAGGGGCAACCCCACATTTTCTCCCACGGTCATCGAGCCGAAGAGCGCGCCGCCCTGAAACGATACGCCGAGTTTTTTCCGCAGCTCGGCCATGTCACGCACCGAGACGCAGCACATATTTTTCCCGCCGATCCAGATTTCGCCGCCGGCGGGTTTTTCGAGGCCCATCAGCGCGCGCAGCAACGTGCTTTTCCCGGAGCCGGAGCCGCCGAGGATCACCATGGTCTCGCCCGTTTTCACGTCGAAACTGATGCCGTGGAGAACCTCGCGCTCGCCATAGCGCACGCGCAGATTGCGCACGGAAATCGCGACGCCGTCGTCGGGCGGCCCTTCGAATTCGTTTCGTTCCATTTCTTTCGCGTCCATTTTATATTTAGTGTTTGTTTGCGTTTCCTTGTTTCGCCCCGCAATGCGCGGCAAATCGCGCGCGAAACAGCCGCGTTATCGCGACGCCGTAAAATAAAAGAGCAACGTAAAAATCAAGTCCACGGCCACGACCAGGAAAATGGATTTCACCACCGCCGAAGTCGTTGAACGGCCCACTTGCTCCGCGCCCAATCCCGTCGACAGCCCTTCCTGGCATCCGACCGCCGTAATCACCATGCCGAACATCACGCTTTTAATCAGGCCAGTGACGATGTCGTGGATCACCAGCGAACTGAGCGTCGCGTGAATATACGAGACGAACGTGAATCCCGCGGCGCCCACTCCAAATACGGAGCCGCCAATGACGCCCATGAAATCGGACCACGTGGTCAGGCACGGAAGCATCAGCGCCATGGCGAGAAACTTGGGCGCGACGAGGAAATGAACCGGATCGAGCGCCATCGTTTCGAGCGCGTCGATTTCTTCGTTCACTTTCATCGTGCCGATTTCCGCGGCGAACGCCGAGCCTGAGCGTCCGATGACGACAATGGCCGTCATCAGCGGCCCCAATTCGCGCGTCATCGACAGCGCGACCGCGCTGGCGACAAATCCCATCGCGCCGAACCTTCGCAGCTCGTAGGCGGATTGCAGCGCGAGAATCGTGCCGATGAAAAACGAAATCAGGGAAAGGATGGGAACGGCGCCGACGCCGACGGCCATGGCTTGATGAATCGCGCGCTGCACGCGCAGCCGCTGGCCTTGGAATGGCGCAATCGCGATCGCGTGAAGCGAGCGGCCAGTTAGGATCGTCAGATCGCCGAGATACGCGAGCCCGTCGATGGTCGCTTGACCGACTGTTTCCGTGACCGGCATGAGTGGTATCTAACGAGCGTGTGTGCCAACTTCTTCGATTTTTGTCAGGGCATGCCTTCAGCCGTGCCCTGAACGGCTCGAAATCAATGCGGCTTCAGCCGTTGAGGTCCGTCGTTGTGAGCTGACGTACAGGCTCCCACGGGCCGATTCGTTCCGCCGTTGCGGGCGGTTGTTCGTAACCTCAGGCCGCGGCTCCTGAAGAGGCGGGCTGTACGCCTCGAATCGCCTCTTCTTCCGTGTCGTACACTTCGAACACGCGGATCAAGCGCGTCAACTCCAAAACTTCTCTCGCCACGCGGCTGAGCCCGAAGAGGGCAAAGCCGAGCTTCAATTCGCGCGAGACTTTTAGCGCCTCCACCAGGCAAGCCACGCCCGCGCTGTCAATATATTTCACGCTGGTCAAGTTCACAATCACGCGCGGTGCTTTTTTCACCTTCAGCAATTCCATCAGCGCTTTGCGAACGTCAGGCGAATTGTACAGCGTGATGTCGCCGGTCAGGTCCACGATTGTAGCGACGCCGTTGGGACGCGTTGCAATGTTCATCAATGTCTCCGCCTCAGTCTCCGATTCAGAGAAGATACGCAGGAACGATGGTAGGAGCATACATTGAGTTGATGCTCCAGAAAAGCACTCGGATTCCCCGCAGTCAGCGGGAAAGCGAGCAGACGCCCATGGCGGCGTGGCAGCGCAAAGCCGCGATAAAACGCACATTTTCGGGACCGTATTTTGTACCGCTGCGAAATGCGCGGGGAAAATAAAATGTGAAACTAAGGACGATTAGAAACGGGTCCGACCGTGTGTTTTGTGTAAGTTACACCAGTTTCTAATCGCGGAGGCGGACGATTAGAAATGGGCCTGAAAGCTGGTTTGTCACTGGAGAAGTGTGTCTGCGGGCCCTGGTATTTGCGCGTCGCCGCGTGCATCGAATTGCTGGCCTGGGAACCAGCTCCTTCGTTCCTGAAAATAGGCTAGCACAAATCCCAGAATTTGTCAGAACGGGCGCGAAGGGCGACGTGTCTTTGCGTAGGGCCTGCCTCTGGAGCCCTACAAAGCTTGGCGCGTCTTTGTGTAGGGCCCGTCTAAGGACGGGCCGCGGCGGGCACGGCCCGCCGGTGGTTTGTTTGCTGACGACGAAACGCCTGACGTGCGGCGCGCGTAGGGGCGGGGCTTGCCCCGCCCGGGCGACCCAAGGGTCGCCTCTGCGAAAACAAAAACAGCTTCACACCCTGAGGACGATTTTGCCGAATTGGGCGCGGCGCTCCTTCGGGCAATCGGGCTGTTATTTTGGGCTTGAATCTGGAACCAATCCGTCTGGCTCCCCAGTGTCCCCTCGTGTTGGATATTGCGTGTAAAGGGCCAGACATGTGGGAGTAAGTTCCCCGGGCAACCGTTGCGGAACTAACCCGTTCTTTGTCTTTGCCGCGGGCGCGAGCGGTGCCCAATCCCACGTCCGACATAATTGGCCCGTCTGTGTGTCGAATGCTAGGTCGACATTGCGCGAGGAGAGCACAAAGCGATGAATGGGATATGCATACCCGCGGTGCCCTTGTTGCTTATTTGTTGCGGGCTTCTCCGGAACATAGCCGAGTTGCTTGGCTATGCCGTCGCACCCAGCTAATCCAGCTGTCGCTGCCAAGAGAAGCACGGCGAGAAACCCAATCCTCATGGCCGTGGATTATATCCCTTTGGGTACATGGCGCGCATCTCTATTTCCGCTGTAATCCCGCTGTGAATCAGAGCGAGGTACCCGCGGGGGCCATTTATCTGCAAGTCACATTCGGCAGCCGATCAAACCTGCAGGACGATTTTGCCGAACTGCTCGCGGCGCTCGATGCGCGCGTGAGCCTCGGCGCACTGCGCGAGAGGCATCACGCTGTCGATAACGGGATGCACAAGTTTGCGCGCGAGGAGATCGAGAATAGGGAAAAGTTCGGCTTTGCTGCCCATGTACGAGCCGAGAATCGAGAGGTGGCGGCTGAAGAGGAAACGCAAATCGATTTTCGTGTCGTAACCTGTGGTCGCGCCGCAAGTGACCAGGCGGCCATTCGTGGCGAGGCACGCGACGCTTTGCGCCCATGTGGCTTCGCCGACGTGTTCGATGACGACATCCACGCCGCGGCGCTTGTGCGTCAGGTTCTTCACTTCGGTTTGCCAGCCTGCTTTTGAATGCAAAATGACGTGGTCGGCGCCGAGCGCGCGCGTCTTCTCGATTTTTTCTTCGCGGCCGACCGTGGCGATCACGCTCGCGCCCAAAACTTTCGCGATTTGGATCGCCGCGCTGCCGACTCCGCTGCCGCCGCCCAAAATCAACACTTCCTCGCCGGGCTGAAGTTTCGCGCGCGTGACCAGCATGTGCCAAGCCGTAAGAAAAACGAGCGGCACGGCGGCGGCTTCTTCAAACGAAAGCCCCTCCGGCATGGGAAGCGCATTTCGCGCGGGCGCCTTCACCAGTTCCGCGCAGCCGCCATCGACTTTGTAGCCGAGCGCCGTGTATTCGCGGCAAAGATTGTCGTCGCCCGCGAGACACGCGTGGCAATGGCCGCAGGAAATTCCGGGCGCGAGAATCACTTTTTCGCCCGCGCGAACGTGGGTGACGAGTTCACCGACAGCGGCGATTTCGCCGGAGACATCGCTGCCGGGAATGTGCGGCATGGGAATTTCGACTCCCGGAATGCCGCGGCGAACCCACAGGTCCAGATGATTGATGGAACACGCGCGCACGCGGACGAGAATTTCGTCGGCGCGCGGGCGCGGGTCGGGCGCGTCCGTGTATTTCAGAACGTCAGGCCCGCCGTGCTGCGTAAAGACGACCGCCTTCATTCAAGCCTCCATCAACGATGCCGCATTTTCCGCGAAAGTCTACTGCACTCGCGCGGCAATTGACAGGGGGCGGCGCGAGCCGTAACCTGAATGCAACGCGAAAACTTTATGGACCTGTTCGAAGAAATCGTGCGAATGCGGCGCGCCGGGCAGCGCGGGGCGCTGGCGACCATCGTGCATACCAACGGCTCGATTCCGAGCTACGAAAGCTCGCGCATGCTGGTGCGCGAAGACGGCTCGATTGCGGGCACGGTCGGCGGCGGATGCGTGGAAGCGGACGTGTGGGCCGCGGCCAAGGAAGTGATCCACCAGGAAATGCCGCGCAAGATGACGTTCAGCTTGAACAACGAGGCGGCATACGACGCCGGACTGATTTGCGGCGGGACACTCGAAATTTTCGTCGAGCCGATTCTGCCGCAGCCGAAATTGTATTTGTTCGGCGGAGGGCACGTCTCGACGGCTCTGGCGCGCGTCGCGCAGTTGGCGGGATTTTCGATCAGCGTGATTGACGACCGCGCGAGCTTCGCCAACACGGAGCGCTTTCCGATGGCCGAGGAAACTTTGACGAGCTACGAAGAGGCGTTCGAGAAATTGAAGCCGAATGCGTCGTCGTATCTGGTGATCGTGACGCGCGGGCATAAGGACGACATGCGCGTGCTCGAATGGGCCGTCAGCACGGACGCGCGGTACATCGGAATGATCGGCAGCAAGCGAAAAGTCATCTCCGTGTACAAGGCGCTCGAAAAGCAGGGAATCGCGATGGATAAATTCGCGCGCGTGCATGCGCCGGTGGGCCTCGAGATTGGCGCGCTGTCGCCGGAGGAAATTGCCGTGAGCGTGACCGCCGAATTGATTGCCGTGCGGCGAAACGCCGCGCCCGGCGCGCCGCACAAAGCGGTGCGCCTCGACGAAGTGCCCGCGCTGAAGCACGAGTAGGCCGCGATTGCTAGTGCGAGAATATCGGGACGTACCTCAGGGGCTAAAGCCCGCAAAATTCGAGGCAGCGGTTTGTCGCGGCTGAAGCCGCGACCCACAAAACAGATCGACAAATGCAAACAGTGGACAGAATAGCAGCCGTCGCCATTCTTTCGGCCCTTCGCAAAATGCGCTCAGGACCTCGCGCCGCATCGGCATGATTGCTGTTGTGATACTTTCGGCCCTTCGCAAAATGCGCTCAGGACCTCGCGCCTAACGGATCATGATCGCCGTCATTATTCTTTCGGGGGGCGAATCGCGGCGCATGGGGCAGCCGAAGGCGCTGCTTACTTTCCCTGAGACATTTTCCTTCGAAAGCGCACGAGAAATAAAAAGCCGGCCCGCTGCGCACGCCGCGGGCGAGGCCCTTCCTTCGTCAGGAAAAGCAAGCGTCGCCCCTACGAAAACAAAATCGAAACCGAATGCTGGACGCTTCGATTTCACGCAACGTAAATCAGAAGGCGCCGCGGATACAAAACCAAAAATGTTTCTCGAACATTTGATCGAAGTGACGCGGCATCCTCGCGCTGGCGCGCTGCGAGTGGTCGTGGGCGCGCACGCGGCGGAAATTCGCGCGCGCGTGAAATTGCCGGATGGCGCCATCGTCGTGAACGAAAATTGGGCGAATGGCCAGCTTTCGTCCCTGCAAGCGGCAATTCGCAGTTTGCCCGCCGGTGAAACGGAGGGAATGCTCGTCTGCCTCGTCGACCATCCGCTGATTTCCGCGCCGCTCGTTTCGACGCTGATCGAAACATTCGAGCGCGCGAAAAATAAAATTGTGATCCCCACGTATCGCGGCAGGCGCGGGCATCCCGTGATTTTCCCGCGCGCGTTGTACGCGGAGCTGCTCGCGCCGCCGGAAAATGCTCCGCAAAGCGCCCGCGAAAGCGCCCCGAAAAATATTGGAGCGCGAGCCGTGGTCCGCGCGCACGCCGCCGATGTTGTCGAAATTCCCGTCGAAGAAGAAGGCATCATCCTGAATTTGAACGATCCATCAACACTCGAACACATCAAGCAAGATTGAAACGCCTGTGCGATGGCTTGTTCGGCCAACGTGACCCGCTCCTCGGGAGTCGCCGGGAACCGGATGCTGGCCAGTGCGATTCGAAACGTGCTCAGGTAAATCTTAATTCTGTGGCGAGTAGAATTTTATGTCGACGGGGTCGACCATTTCGGGGATGGGAAGGCTTTTTTTTTCGTAGGCGGAAATGTCGGGTTCGTGTTCGAGAGTCAGGCCGATGTCGTCGAGGCCTTTCGAGAGGCAGCGTTTGCGGAACGGATCGATTTCAAACGAGCGCTTAAAACTTTTGTTGTCCGCGACGGTTTGATTTTCCAGGTCAACGGTGAGTGTGTAGCCTTCGTTCTTTTCCGTGCGCGCGAAAAGCTCGTCGATGTCTTTGTCAGGCAGCGTAAGCGGCAGGATGCCGTTCTTGAAGCAGTTGTTGTAAAAAATGTCCGCGTAGCTGGGCGCGATGATGGCGCGAAAACCATAATCACCGATGCCCCACGGCGCGTGTTCGCGGCTGGAGCCGCAGCCGAAATTCGCGCGCGCCAGCAAAACCGACGCGCCTTTGTAGCGCGGCTGGTTCAGCGCGAAATCCGGATTCGGCTTTTCGCCTGGCAAATAGCGCCAGTCGTAAAACAGGACGCGGCCGTAGCCTTCGCGCGTCAAAAATTTCAGGAATTGTTTTGGCACCATTTGGTCGGTGTCCACGTTCACGCGATCCATCGGCGCCACAATCCCGGTATGTTTTGTGAATGGCTTCATAACTCTACCTCGTAGCCGAAGCTCTCTGCCGGTAATCGCCGCTGTGTATCAGATTCGATCCTTTGACGCGCCGATTGTAGACGTAGACCCAAGCTTCCTTTGATTTCCCGTCCTCCATTCTGACCGGAATGCGCTTTCGAACGAACAGGCTTCTCGCGGGATTGCTCGGTTTAAATTCCTCGTACTCGTCTAGAATTTCAAATGCGAGATTCACGTCGTCAAGTCTGTAAACTTCCCCCCGAATGTGAGACCGATGATCGCTGCTAATCACCGCGCCGGGAAAACCTCCAAGATCATAGAGTTTGCCAATGATTCTTCCGCGACCGACAAAATGGGCGCCTACTCTCCTCTGCCAATCTTCCCGATGTTCCTTCATTAGCGTTCCGTATACGAATAGCAGATTCGTTTCCATTGAACCGCCGCTCATCAAAGATCTTCTTGCAACACCTTGCTCAATTTCTCAAATCCTTTAGAGGGATCGTTGATATACGCGCAAACATCCGGGCAGGACTTGAGATTCTCTAAATAGTAATGAAAGATTCCCAACATGTCCGCCTTTTTTACCTGCCCCGACTCCTTAAGGTAAGCAAGAAACTCAAAGAAATTCAAATAATCGGTGAACGACGAACTTTCACCTCTGACTAATTTTGTCTTCACGCCTTCATCACTGCTATCCAATTCCTCTCTGACTGTTTTAAGCTGTGGCTGTTCGTAGAACTTCTCGTAAAGTTCCTTGACCCACCTCGCTCGCGCTAGTTTCATGCTCTGGTGATAAGTCCAAACAGCCCAAAACGCAGCGACAAGGCCGCCGATCGGAGTCAGCCATCCCACGATAACCCTGACCATCGCTCAGTTTCCGTTCCTGCCGGGCCAGTGGCGGACGTCGACGAAGTGGCCTTCGATTGCGGCGGCGGCGGCCATCAACGGGCTGACAAGATGCGTACGCCCGCCTTTGCCCTGACGGCCCTCGAAATTCCGATTGGAGGTGCTGGCGCAGCGCTCGCCGGAAAGCAGCACGTCGTCATTCATGCCGATGCACATGCTGCATCCCGCATCACGCCACTCGAAACCGGCGTCGCGGAAAATTTTGTCGAGGCCCTCGGCTTCGGCTTGCGTTTTCACGCGGCGCGAGCCGGGCACAACGAGCGCCTGCTTCAATGATTTCGAAACGTGCTTGCCGGCGACGGCTTTTGCGGCGGTACGCAAATCCTCGAGGCGCGAATTGGTGCACGAGCCGATGAACACGCGGTCCAGATGAATGTCCGTGATGGGCGTGCCGGCCTTGAGGTCCATGTAAACGAGTGCGCGCTCGGCGGCTTGGCGGTCCACATCGTTGGGGAATGAATTGGGATCGGGAACGCGCGCGGTCACGTCCGTGACCATGCCGGGATTTGTGCCCCACGTGACTTGTGGAGCGAGCTTCGCCGCGTCTAGCTCGACTGTCTCGTCGAATTTCGCGCCCGGATCGGACGGCAAAGTTTTCCAGTGCTCGACGAGGCGCTGAAAATCTTTTCCGCGCGGCACGAAGGGCTTGCCTTCGAGATACGCGAACGTGATTTCGTCCGGCGCGACCATTCCGGCGCGCGCGCCCGCTTCGATGGACATATTGCAAATGGTCATGCGCGCTTCCATCGAGAGCGCGCGAATCGCGCCGCCCGTGTATTCGAAAACGTGGCCGTTGCCGCCGGCGATTCCGAGTTTGCCGATGATGGCGAGAATGATGTCTTTGGAGGCGAGGCCGCCGCCGAGTTTGCCCTTCACTTCGATACGCGTGGTTTTCGATTTGAATTGCGAGAGACATTGCGTCGCGAGGACGTGCTCGATTTCGCTGGTGCCGATGCCAAACGCGAGCGCGCCCATCGCGCCGTGCGTGGAGGTGTGGCTGTCGCCGCAGACAATCGTGAATCCCGGCTGCGTGATGCCAAGCTCCGGGCCGATGATATGCACGATGCCTTGATTGCGGCTGTGCATGTCGAACAGGCGAACGCCGCTTTCGCGGCAATTCTTCGCCAGCGCTTCGAATTGGCCGGCCGCGTCCGCGTCGAGAACAGGCAGCTCGCGATTTTTCGTCGAGACGGAATGATCCATCACCGCGAACGTCAATTCCGGGCGGCGGACTTTGCGGCCCGCGGCTTTCAGTCCCGCGAACGCTTGCGGAGAAGTGCCTTCGTGAATCAGATGGCGGTCAATATAAATGAGGGATGGCTGGCCGGGAACTTCGCGCACCACGTGCGCATTCCAAATTTTTTCGTAAAGAGTCAGCGCGGGCATGAGTTTGAGGTTCCCGTGTGCGGTTTCATTTTCGTTTGCATTGTAACAGCGCGGGCACTCGAGCGCCAAACTTCGTGCGGCTTGACGGGAATGGCGAGTGGCGCGTTGCGGGAAACTTTGGTTGTGGCGGGAGGCGCGCTGCGAAAAAACGGGGCGGCGGAACGCCGTGGAATAAATGGTATTTTGTACCGATTAGAATGGGGTGCCGTTGTTTGTTTTCTGCAAGTTACGGGCAATTCTAATAATTTACTGTACCGATTAGAAATGCAGGCAAATCGCTCAAACGCCGGGGTGTGATTGGGGAGTTCTGCCTGCGGGCCCTTGCGTTTTTGCTGCGTTGCCGCCTGCATCAAACTGGCTGCCCTCTAAATAAGCCTAGCACAAAACCGCGAATTTTTCAGAATGCGAAGTCTGTAAGGAATTGGGTCCAAGCGTAATTCCGGGGTTTGGCTGTAGCCACTCGAATTACTTCTTTTTTGTCCGCGCCACCGAGATGGCGTGTGCCAGCAAGGAGGTCATGAAGTTTTGAAAGGATAGTTCCGCTGCCGGCTCTTTATAACTTCCCTTCGGCCCGTTCTTTGCGCCCGAGAGCAAGAAGCACGCGGAGTCATAGAGCCTCTCGCGCACAAGCTTCGTGAGAAGAATTTCATACCGCTTTGCGTAGGATGCCTCCTTGAATTCTGGAAAGACCTTGAAGTGTGGTTCCTGAGCGCGAACGGGCCGCGTGGAATCCGGGGCCTCCTCCAAGAGCATCATGTAACCCAGCCAAGGGCGAGCAGAAGGCTTGAAAGCGCCCTCCCTATAGGCTGCCCAAATATCGGATGCACTTCCTATTGCTTCCTCGGTCCGGTTGTTGTAGTTATTCCCGAACGAGCCAACCTGAGATTTGAATTCGATGCCTGCCAAGAAGCGGCCATCCGCGACGACCAGTAAGTCCCACTTTTTTTCAGGACGGTACCAGCCTGGCAATTCCACCCTCTTTTCACAGTAGACGTGGGCCTTGGGGAGACCGTTCTTGCAGAGGTAATTTCGCACCAACGATATGAAACCGTCCATTTGACGGCCGCCGGTCACGGCGGTTCTAGCGCCAGAGTCCCGTGAACCCGTCTTGGATCCCTGCTTCTGTGCCTGCGTTTCGCGAGTCGTCCAAAAATGTTTGATCGCCTGGCGAAGCTTCTTTTCGAGGTCTGGATTGAGAGCCATGCGGAGGGCTATTCGATAACCGTGGTGGAGATGTCAGCCGTGCTGAAAAGCGAGGAAGTGTCTTGTGTAATTCGCTTTTGCGCCAAAGCGAAATAGTGGCGATCCACCTCGAGCCCGATACTATTCCTGCCCCACTTCGCCGCTGCCACGGTAGTTGTACCCGTACCTAGAAACGGATCGAGCACCGTGTCACCCACGAAACTGAACATGCGTACCAGACGCTCCGCAAGCTCAATCGGATACGGTGCGGGGTGCTGTTTCGTCGAAGCCCCAGTGACGCCCGTCCAGATTTGTTGAAACCACTTCTTGTGGTTTTCCGCGGAAATCAGGCTCAAAACCTTTGTGGAAATGTCCGGAGCACGATATCCGCCTGGCTTGCGTTCCATCAAGATGAACTCGATGTCATTCTTAATGACCGAGTTGGGTTCGTAAGGCTTGCCAAGAAAGCCAGAGCCGTTTTCTACTTCATACGCCGCGTTCGAGATCTTGTGCCAAATGATCGGTGCAAGATTGTCAAAACCGAGCTTTCGGCAGTGTTCCTGGATTGATGCGTGCAGCGGGATCACGGTGTGCCGCCCGCCGTTCTCTCTTCGGGATAGGCAGACGTCCCCGACTACGCAAATTAAACGGCCTCCGGGGACCAACGCCTTGAAGACATGCTTCCATACTTTGTCAAGCTCGTGAAGGAAATCGTCGTAATTTTCGATATGACCAAGTTGCGCGGCAGAGTCCCGATATTCCTTCAGTGTCCAGTAGGGGGGAGAGGTCAACACCAAATGTATGCTCTGCGGCTGCAGGCTTTGCATCTGACGCGCATCACCTACATAAAGCCGATGGACAGTTGGAATCCCCTGAACCGCTTGTTCGATGATCCGTACAGAGTGTTCGTCTTTCGCGAGACGTGGAATCGCCATCTGTGGATCACCCAAATGTTTCAGTTCTGGGGGCACAAATGCGGATAAGTCCGCAGCCGTCTTCGCGGGCGAGTCATTTGCTAGTTTCCGCTTCGTTGCTAGGTGCACTGATTCGACCTTCCGCACTTGGGGACTTTCAGTATAAGAACCCAACGCCCAACGTGCGTCAAGGTTTCTTGTGGGGTGGTCCGGAGGGGAGGCAATTTGGGCGTGGCGGGGCGGGCACGGCTGTACGTCAGAACAGGTGACGCGTAGGGGGAACGCGGCGAAAATGGGTGAAGTCGGCGGGCAACGCGGCGGGCCGGTGATATACTCCAACTTTCAGGCCGGCGAAAAGCTGGGCACGGTTCCGATTTTCCAAACCGGCGAAAAGCAGGGGCGCGGTTCAAAGGGAGCAGCAATGGGCATTCAATTTCGGGAATTGGTTACTTGGGTGCGGCACCGGAAGGTTTTTGCGGGCGTGTTGGCGGCGCTGACGCTGGGAATTGGCATCCTGATTGGCACGGTGATTCCGGGAAAAGTGGCGGCGATACGGCCGGGCAATCCGAAGGGCGCGATGCTGCTGAGCATTCCCGACCCGGTGAATTTGTCGAACGGATTTTCGAATATCGTGACGAGCGTCGAGCCGGCGGTGGTGAATATTTCGACGACGCAAATATTCGAAGAGCCGAAAGACAAGCGCGGCGCGGGAGCGTCCGGCCCGGACCGCTTTCAAGACTTCTTCAACAAGTTTTTCAGCCAGAACCCCGGCGCGGACCAGGGCGAGCAGGCCGAGCGCAGCCTCGGCTCCGGCGTGATCGTGGACAAGAGAGGCTACATCCTGACGAACGATCACGTGATTGACGGCGCGACGAAAATCCAAGTGGCCATCGATGGCGACCCGACGCATTACACGGGGAAAGTGATCGGCTTCGACAAGCAAACGGATCTCGCGGTGGTGAAAATCGATACGCATCATGACTTGCCGATCGCGCGGCTGGGCAATTCGGATGGCTCGAAAGTCGGCGACTGGGTGCTGGCGTTTGGCAGCCCATTTTCGCTGAACGGCTCCGTAACCGCGGGAATCATCAGCGCGACGAACCGGCAGAACGTCGGCAACTCGCAATTTCAAAATTTCATTCAGACAGATGCGGCGATCAATCCGGGAAATTCCGGCGGGCCGCTGGTGAATCTGGCCGGCGAAGTGATTGGGATCAACACGGCGATTTATACGGGCAGCCGGGGATTTGAAGGCGTGGGTTTCGCGCTGCCGTCGAATACGGCGATCAGCGTGTACAACCAGCTTGTGACGCAGGGGCACGTGACGCGCGGCTCGATTGGAATTAAATTCCAGGACAACCAGACCGACGATGTGCTGTTGCATAAAGAATTGGGCGCGCCGTCGGGCGTCGTGGTGCAGTACGTTGCGCCAAGCGGGCCCGCGGCGAAGGCGGGAATCCAGCCCGGCGACGTGATTACGAAGATCAATGGCCATGTGGTGCGCGCGGGATCGGACTTGATCAATCCCGTGGTGGGGACGCCGATTGGGCATTCAGTGGCGTTGAGTTATGTGCGGAACGGAAAATCGAGGCATGCGTCGGTGAACGTTGCGGACATGTCGAAGATTTTCCCGGAGGATGCGTCCAACGGAACGGGCGCGTCGCCGAGCAGCGATGAGGAAACGACGCCGACGTCGTTTGGACTGCACGTCGAGGAGCTGACGCCGGAAATTTCGCGGCATCTGCGATTGAGCGTGACCCAGCCGGGCGTGATTGTCAGCGATGTGGAGCCGACGAGCTTCGCGGAGGACATTAATTTTCTGCGCGGCGACGTGATCGTCGAGATCAATCATGTGCCGGTTGCGAATTTGGCGGACTACAAGCGCGAAATCGCGAAATTGAAGCCGGGCGAGGATGTGCTGTTCAAGATCGTGCATCCGGATGGGACCGGGCAGCAGTTCACCGTGTTCCGCGCGGGAACGATTCCGGAACCCGGGCAGTAAGAGCCTGTGTGGCAACTCATAACGACAGACCTCAGCGGCTGAAGCCGTGCCCTGACAAAAACTGAAGTTGGCACACGGACTCAGTAAGCGGTAAAAAGGACAAATGAGAGAGCGATTGCAGATGCGAGTCTTGCGAAAACTGGCGGCGCGCGGGCCGTGGCGTGGACTTACGCCCGGACTGATCGCAGTCGCGCTGCTCGCGATGGCGCTTTGCTTTATGCCGCTGCGCGCGAATGCGGCGGGGCGCAAGGTGACGCATGCAAAAGCTCACGTAACGGCTCGCAAATCCGCGGCCCATCGGGCCACGAGCGGGCGTTCGCAGCACCGTGTTGTGCGCCGCCGCGTGGCGAGCCGTCGTCCCGCAAAAGCACAGCGAAGAGTGGTGCGCGCGAAATATGAGAAGGCCGGCCTGCGAAATGCGTCTTACAAAGCGCCAACGCGCAAGAAATGGCGCAAGCCTTATCGCCGGGTGCGTTACCGCCGGGTACGCTATCGCCGCTACAGGCATCACGTGACGCTGCCGCGGGCGCCGGCTCCGGAGCGCACGGACCAAATTCAATCCGCGCTCGCGCGCGGCGGATATTATCCCGGCAATCTGAATGGCAAATGGGACGCCAGAACTCAGGAAGCGCTGCGCCGCTTTCAGGCTGCGAATGGACTTCCGGCAACGGGCAAGCTCGACGCTCTGAGTTTGCAGAAGCTCGGATTAGGCTCCGACGTTGCGGGCCTGAGCGCGCCCGGACGCGTCATTACGGGCGATCAATCGTCCAGCCAACCCTCCAGTTCATCGGGCAGTTCACCTGGGCCAAGAACCCCCGGCCGGTAGTTCCCCGCAGGGGATTGTTCGCGAAATTTCCCTTCATCCCAGCCAGCGAAATTGCGGCCACATTTCCGTAAGCGGCTTTTTGGGTTTGCGGCAAATGTAAATGCCGAGATTCGATTCCTCGGGTATGGCGTAGGGCGGTGAAATGCGCGTTGCCGGCGTCACTTCGCCGAAAAAATTCCGCAATTGAGCCGCTTTGTAGCCAATCGTGATTACCACGTCGCCTGTGTATTCGTGCGGCCCCCAAAACCCGTATTGATTGTGGCCGCTGATCGCCGGAGGCAGGTGTTCGGCGGGGCCGAAGTAATCGACGGCGGAGGCTTCGCCATAATTTAGCGCGAGGATGGCGCACTGCGCGCGGTCGGCGGCGGGCAGCGCGTCGAACACTTTCGCGATGGCCCGGACCTGATGCCGCCAGCCGTACATGTCGCCGAAAAGCTGCGGCAGTTTTCCCAGCGGAACATTTTCCGCGTGAATCGCTTTGACGTCCCAGAAGCGGCAATACTTCACCGCCAAATTCACGGGCAGAATCGGCATGGCGAGCGGCGCGGCAATCAATCCGCCGGCCACGAGCGGCGCGACGAGCATTGTTTTGTACAACCGGGTTTTGTACGACCCGGCCTTCCGCGATTTCTCCGCGCGCGGCGGCAGGTGCCGCTCGATCCACACCGCGCCGGCGGCGAGCAGCATCGGATAGGCTGGCGCGAGGTAATAAATCTTGCCGTGGAGCGCGATCATTTCCACGAGGACGATCACATAGGTCCAGGCGAGCGGAGCGTAGAGTCCTTGCGCGAGTTTTCCCGCTGGTTCCGGCGCGACGCAGGCTGCAGCGCCATTCGCGACGGCGCGCGAAGGACTCCAAAACAAAAACCACAGGCCCAGGACGCAAATCGGCGCCGCGAGCGGGAGCGTCAGCAGCGCTTGCTGCCAGATGAATTGCCACGGCGTCAGCGTGGCATATTTCGTACCAATCACCGCGTGCAGCAGGGCGATGGTCGGAAAGCCGTTGCGTATTTCCCAAATCAGATTGGGCAGAAAAATCAGAAATGAGATGCCGCCGCCGAGCCAGATCCATTTGTTTGCGTATTCGCGGCGCGCGGGAGTGAGCCACAGGCCGATGAACACGCCCGTGCCGAAGAAAAGCATCGAATGCTTGTTTAAAATTCCCACGCCCGCCACGAAACCGAAAAGCAGCCACAGCTTTTCCGAGCCGCCGTTCAAAATGCGCATCAGAATCGCCGCGCAGGCCATCCAGAAAAGCGGCTCGAAGGAATTCATGGAGAGAAAATTGTCGAAGGTAAGGTAAATGGGCGCGAAGAGAACCGTGAGCGCGGCGAGAAACTGCGCGAAGCGCCGCCCGCCGAGTTCGCGCGCCATCCAGCCCGCGAGAATTATTTTGCCCGCGGCGGCGAGCGTGGGGAAAAATCGCAGCGCGAAGAGCGAATTTCCGAGTAGCGTGCGCGAGAGCCGCGCGATCCACGCAATCAGCGGCGCCTGGTCCACGTAGCCCCACGCCAGATGCTGGCCGCAGGCCGCATAGTAAAGCTCGTCACGGAAGTAGCCGTACTGCCCCGAGAAAATGAAATGAAAAAGCGTGGCAAAAATCGCCAGCGCATAGACGCTCGTGGCGAGCGGTATCGCGCGACCCGGCTCGCTGTCAAATGGCGCGCGCGATTGCGTGGAAATCGCGGAATCGAGGGTTGCCGCCGATGGTGGCTGGACGCCTCGGGACAAATTTGCCTCCTGACGACGCGCTGCGTCTCCGTAGAATGCGTTCCGGGCGGCTGCATTGTAGCAGACGGCCCTCACAGTATGTTGCTGCGCGAAGAAGCGCCAGCCGCCGCAGGTTTGGCGATGGGCGAGGGGGTTTGTTAAGTTGCTAATTCAGGCGGCGGGTGAATGAAACAACTATACCGGATACTTTTGTTCTTTTCCGCGAGAGAAAAAAACAGCAAAGAGGTCAAAGGTCGACAGGTTGCTTGCTGATTCATGGAGCGAACGGACAAATAAATTTACGATTCCTCGGGCAAAGACCCACAAGGATCGAGGTTTGGGAAACCTCGAAGGGTTTGACTATCTACAATTTTATCTACAGTTGTGTGGACGAAAAACCAGGAGTGCGAGATAACTCGTGGAAAGAATTGGTCGGGGCGAAAGGATTTGAACCTTCGACCTCCTGGTCCCGAACCAGGCGCGCTAGCCAGGCTGCGCTACGCCCCGACGGCTTGCGGCAAAGAGAAGTGAACGTCCTGCTGGAACGACTCAACAATAACATATCTGGCGCGGTGCGGGCCACCGGCGTAATTTCATTCTGTCTTATCTCGATAATTCTGTCACCCCTTAACGGCTGCGTGAAAAGGTCACTCAATAAGAAGCGCTCCGCGCCGGATTCTCGCGCACTCAGTAGCGCGGATTTCTCATCGTTCATGTGCTAACGACATGACCCGGTGCGGCCCAAGATGTGTGGCACAGGCTTTAGCCTGTGTGCTTTTGACGCTGCCAGCTTCCAGCCTCCAGAACGATGCGTTATAATCACGGATTCAAAACATGGCGCAACCATCCCAAGGAGGATTTTGCATGACATCCCCGGCGACGACGCTCGAACGCGGCGAATTCAAAAACGAACCGATTCGCGATTTCTCGAAAGCCGAGAATCGCGCGGCGATGGAACAGGCGCTGAAAAAAGTCGCCGCCGAATTGGGGAAAGAATACCCGCTAATGATTGGCGGCGAAAAGATTTTCACGAAGGAAAAAACGCACTCCTCGAATCCCTCGCATCCGAGCCAAATCGTCGGAAGTTTTCAGAAGGGCACAATCGAGCTGGCGAATCAGGCCGTCGAAGCGGCCGACAAAGCGTTCGCGTCCTGGAAAACCGTTCCCGCCGCGAAGCGCGCCGGGTATTGCTTCGAAGTCGCGGAAATCCTGAAGAAGCGGCGATTCGAAATGGACGCGTGGCTGTGCTACGAAACCGGAAAGACGTGGACCGAAGCGGATGCGGACACGGCGGAGCTGATTGATTTCTGCGAATTCTACGCGCGCGAAATGCTGCGCCTCGGCGGCCCGCAAAAGCTCGTGCCCAACGCGGGCGAGAAAAATCATCTCGTTTATATTCCGCTCGGCGTCGGCGTCGTGATTCCGCCGTGGAATTTCGCGGCGGCCATCATGGGCGGCATGACGCTCGCGGCGATTGTCACCGGAAACACAGTGGTCGTAAAGCCGTCGAGCGATTCCCCGGCCGTCGCCGCGTTTTTCATGGAAATTTTGAACGAAGCGGGCGTGCCGAAGGGCGTGGTGAATTTCTTCACGGGGCCGGGAAGCACGGCGGGCGAAGCGCTGGTCTCGCATCCGAAAACGCGCTTCATCGCGTTCACCGGCTCGAAAGAAGCGGGCCTGCGCATCGGCGAAATGGCCGCGAAAAAGCAGCCGGGGCAAATCTGGATCAAGCGCACGGTGCTCGAAATGGGCGGCAAGGATGCAATTATCGTGGACGAAGAAGCGGATCTCGATTCCGCGGCCGAGGGCGTGGCGCAATCCGCGTTTGGGTATCAAGGCCAGAAGTGCTCCGCGTGCTCGCGCGCGATTGTGTCGGAGAAAATCTACGATAAATTCATCGAGAAGCTGATTCCGCGCGTCAAGGCCATGAAAGTTGGCCCCGCGGAGGACGGAAATAATTTCATGGGCCCGGTGATCAACAAAGCGGCCATGAAAACCATTCTCGAATACATCGAAGCCGGAAAAAAAGAAGGCCGTCTGCTCGCCGGCGGCAGCGCCATGGGAAGCGACGGATATTTTATCGAGCCGACGGTAATCGCGGACGTCAAGCCCAATGCCAAAATCGCGCAGGAGGAAATTTTCGGCCCCGTGCTCGCCGTGATGCCCGCGAAGGATTTCGATCACGCGCTCGAAATTGCAAACGGGACCGAATACGGCTTGACGGGCGCGGTGTACACGAAGAATCCGAAAAAGCTCGAACGCGCCGCGGAGGAATTTCACGTCGGCAATTTGTATTTGAATCGCAAATGTACGGGCGCGAAGGTCGGCGTACATCCCTTCGGCGGCTTCAATATGTCGGGCACGAATTCCAAGGCCGGCGGCCAGGATTATTTGCTGCTGTTTTTGCAGGCCAAAGTCATCGCCGAAAACTTGGCGACGAAATGATTATTTCGGGATGGCGTAATTGGCAGGGCGCGGAGTCATGCGGAAGACGAAGCGCAAAATCAGATACGCGACCGGCCCGGTGGCCAGCAGCAGCGGCGAATAGCGCATCACAAAAGGCTCGCTGTACATAATTTTCACCGCGCATAAAATCGCCGGCAAAATAATGATTGCCGCGACGCCGATGCGCCCTCCCGGAATCCGGAAACGGCGCGGCGCGTCCGGCGCTTTCTGGCGCATGCGCCACGCGGCCAGCAGCGTGAGCAGCGAAGTCGCGATGCGCGTCCATATATATATGTCTACCAGGTCAACCACGTCGAACTTCGCCAGAACGCAATAAATCACGGAGGAAATGGCAATCGCGCGCGCGGGCGTGCCGAAGCGCGGATGAATTTTCCCGAGCCACGCGGGCAGAAAACCGTCCTCGGCCATCGCCGCCGGGATGCGCGTGGTGTAGAGAATCGTGCTGTTCGAAAGCGCGAGCGTGCCAATGATCGACGCGACAAGCATCGCGAAGCCGAGCGATTCGCCGCCGATCATGCGCGACGCGGTGACGATGTAGCCCGTTTGCCATTCGCGCCAGTTGCCCAGCACCGCAATCGCCAGCGTCGCGGGAAGCGTGTACGTGAGAATGGTCAGCGGCGTGTTCCAGACGATCAGGCGCGTGAACGTGCGCTGCGGATCTTTCATTTCTCCGGTGACGCTCGAAAGCTGTTCGTAGCCCGCGTAATTCCACATTGCGAGAGCGAGGCCCGCGCCGAAAACATTTCCGAGCGGTTTTCCCGGCGGCACAAACGGAACCAGCGGATTGTGATGCCAGTGAAACAGCGCGACGACGCAAAGCCAAATCACGGGAATAAAAACGATTGCTTGCAGGACTACGGCCAGCCAGCCCGCGAGTTTGATGCCGCGCGCGTTGACGTAGGCGAGAAGAAGCAGGATCACGCACGCGCCCGCCCATTTTGTATAACCCGTCAGCCCGGGAATGTAGTCGGCGAGATAATCCATCAGCAGCACGCCGTAAAGGCTGTTGAGCAAAAATGTGCCGGTCCAATTCCACCAGCCGCATTGAAATCCCCAAAAATTCCCGAAAGCGGCGCGGCTCCAGCGATAGAAGCCGCCCTGCACGGGCATGATGCTGTTCAATTCGGCGGACGCGAGAGAAATGGGAATGCTCCAGAAAAACGGCACGACGGCGAGGAACACGATGGCCATGCCCGGGCCGGAGCTTTTGAAGATTTCCTCGTAGCCGAACGGGCCGCCGCAGGTGTAGCCATAAAAAACGGCGAGGAGCGGGAGAAAACCGATTTGGCGAATCGCGCCCCTCGCCTGCGCCGCGTGAAGTTTGTCAGTGGCCATTGCCACCGGCTTCCGATTCTCTCCGCGCTTGCGCTACGTGATGTTTGTCAACGGCGATTGCTTCCGGTTTACGATTCTCGCCGCGCGCTTCTCCCGCGGCAGTTTTGTCGTGGGCTTCTTGCGTTTTGGGAGTGCCGTTCGCGGTGGGCATTTTCGCGCCCTTCGCCAAAGCGCTCAGGACAAGTGGTGCGAAGAGCGGCATCATAGCGACCCGCGCAGCGCAATTCAACGGTATTCGGCGAGGCCAAAAACCGGTAGTGTCCTAATTTCAAAAGCAGATGGAGAAGATGGAGAAAGTGTGTACGAGCCTGCACCTAGACATGCCCCCCAAGGGGGTTGGTGTGTCTCGGTGGCACTGGCGTGGGCCGTGGTGTGACTAGGTGCATTTTGTATATGCACTTGGGGCATTTCCGCACGGATAAAAGCCTTCAGGGTCGGGATGGTAAGTAGTAGGAATCTGATAGAAATAACAAAACCTAGACTCTCGCTCATTCTTGCCGATGTCGCGGTATTTTACGAATCCATAGACGTAGAGAAGATTAGCCCCACTTCTTTTCCTAATATAATCCATATCCTGCGGCTGTATTCCAACCCACAAATTATGAAATCCGCCGGGGACTACCACGAAATCGAATGGCGGAAGCTGCGGATAGTCAGGAATTGGAGGCAGGTGCGAATAAATTCCGATCTTTGCCGAAGTCTCATAAATGTGAGCAACGGTTTTCCCAAAATTCTTCATTGGTACAGCTATCCAGTAAACCGCGCGTGGTTGGCCTGGGTCGGTCGGCGGAATCACGCCAACCTTATCTCCCATGAGCCACGCTCTCTCGCTTTCAATGAAGGCCTTGACGCTATCCTCGGTGGTCTTGGTCTGTCGCTCCATGATGTCAGCCTGACGGTTAATGACGCGCAGAGTCTTAATGGCAGCCCCAATAGCACCAATTCCGACGATAACCAAGAGCATCGTTGGCAGGTTTGCGGCACCAAAAAGGCGGCAGAAGTAGCTATTCGGTTCGCAGGCGGCCGCTATTGCCTCCTCTTCGGATGCTTGCTGATTTACAGTCAGCCTAGAGGCACCGAGTCTCTCAGATTGCGCTTGCGCCTCGTAAGCGGCCCTGCATTGGTCGGCTTGGGTTTGGCAGCGTTTCTCTTTCCACCCTATTAAACTGGCGATTGCCAGAATAACGAGAATCAGCCACCACCCAAAAACCGAGTGGCTTGTTTTTTGATGCAAAACAGACATCACGCGTGGACAATCTCGCGGCGTTTGAGCCGCGGAAGCGCGCTGATGGATTTGCCGGTTTTCTTCTCGGCGAGCCGCAGGTCATAGAGGCTTTGCAGATTGAGCCAAAATTGCGCGCCTGTGCCAAAAAAATGAGCGAGGCGCAGAGCGGTATCGCCGGTGATCGCGCGCGTACCATTTAGGATTTGCGTGATGCGATTGGTAGGCACGTTGATCTTTCGCGCCAGTTCAGCGGCGCTCATATCGAGAGCTTCCAGTTCCTCCGACAGATGTTCACCCGGATGAATTGCAGCGATTGCCATAGCGGCCCTCCCTAGTGATAGTCAACAATCTCCACGTTTGATGGCCCCGGCGACCGGTCCGCCCACTCGAAGCAAATCCGCCATTGATCGTTAACGCGAATGCTGTACTGGCCTTTGCGGTCGCCACGCAACGCTTCAAAGCGGTTGCCAGGCAATGCGGCCAAATCTCTCAGTGATGTGGCTGCCTCCAGACGGTCGACCTTCAACCGCGCGGAGCGCTCAAATCCAGAGAATGCTTTGACCCGTTTCCCGGCGGCGAAATCTCGAGTCCGCTTGTCCCGGTAACTGACGATCACTGGCTAAAAGTATCAGGAATTACGCGTTACGTCAAGGGTAATGGATTGACAGGTTTGGTGATATCGCTAATGGCTTCGGGTTTCGGCCAGATTACATGTGGCAGGATTTGGCGTTGCGCTTGGCGAGGTATTGCTGGTGGTAGTCCTCGGCGCGGTAGAAGGCGGAAGCGGGCGCGATTTCGGTGACGATGGGGCGGTTGAAGACGCCGGACTTTTCGAGCGCGGCTTTGGATTCGCGCGCGGCGGATTCCTGTTCGGCGTCGTGGAAAAAAATCGCGGAGCGGTACTGCGTGCCGATGTCGGGGCCTTGGCGGTTTGGCGTTGTTGGGTTATGGCTCTGGAAGAACGCGGCGAGAAGCTCGCGATACGAAACCTGCGCGGGATCGAATTCGACTTCGACCGCTTCGGCGTGGCCCGTGGCGCCGGTGCAAACGTCCTTGTAGGACGGATTTTTCATTGTGCCGCCGGTGTAGCCGACGGTCGTCGCAGTGACGCCTTTGATTTCGCGAAACGCCTCTTCAACTCCCCAGAAACATCCTGCCGCAAAAGTCGCCTTGGCCATTTGAAGCTCCCGTCGTTCAAATCCCACAGTCCATGTTGCCACATTCTGGAGGTTGGAGGCCAGAGGTTGGAGGCCAGAGGTTGGAGGTTGGAGAAGACAGAAACAGAGGCAGGGCATGCGGCGCGACCCTTCGTACCTCAAGGCAAGCCGCAGTCGGGCCCCACATTGGCAGCGGCGGTGCGCTGCGCTTCGCGGCCTGGCACGCGAAGTTCCACGTCACCCCCTAGTCGCTCGCCACTTTTTTTTCGCCGACTGAACGCATTCCCTTGATTTGTGGTTGCCTTTTTAGACAACTAGACTGACATGTCAGTCTAGTTTAAGCCCCTTGGCGAATTACCCGCTTTTTCGCCTTCCGCGGGCTGTCCCGGCGCAAACAAAACGCGAAAAGCAATATTTATTTTTTCCGCAGCGACAGAAGTTCGAAATTAAACGGGGGTGATGTCGAAGAGGTGAGCGCGGTACGCGTCGAGGCGAACGTAGAGGCCGGATTGAACGATTTCTTCGCCGCCGCGCGGATAGCGAACGTCGTGGAGCTGGTCGAGAAATGTGTACTGCTGAGACGCGGAAATTCCGGCGGGGAAACGGACGCGAGCCTGGGACGCGCTGCCGGACAAATTCGCGATCACGACTTTGCGGGAATTTTTTGCGAGCCACTGATACGCGACGAGGTTGCGAAACGTGTCGTCGCCGCCGGATTGGATTTCGAGAAGCTGCCACTGGCCGGAATGGAAAACGGATTCGTTGGTGAGGGTGAGAATACGTTCGTAAAAGGCGCGCGTATCGGCGTCGAGTTTTTCAGGAGCGGCGACGGCGAGGGGAATGGGAAGATGAATTTTGCGGCCGTCGAGCTGGCCGTGATGGTAGAAGCGCATGCCGGGGAGCGTGGCGATTAAAGTGCCGAAAGCCTCGCGTTTGGCGGCGCCGAAAACGGCGGCGCTGCGTGCTTCGTCGTGATTTTCCAGGAAACGCGCGGCGTGGTTCTGCGCTGCGAGCGGGGCGGACAATCGCGAATGAACTTCGTCAATGTGGCCGTCGCGAAGCGCGTCGTACAGGCCCTTGTCGTATGTGAATTGAAGGCCAAGCGCCTGGATGGGGCCCTCGCAATTCCAATACACTTCGGCGAGCCAGACAAATCCGGGAATGGCGGCGACCGCGTCGGTCCAAAATTCGCGCGGCGGAGCTTTGCGACCGGCGAGCAGCGGAGCCCAGGTGCGCGCAAAAATATCGTTGAGGACGAGCATGGCCATGTCGCAGCGAACGCCGTCGCAATGTTTGGCGACTTCGCGCAGTTCTTCGACGAGCGCCGAGCGCGCGGCAGGCTCGAAATAATCAAGCTGGACGACGTCGCGCCAGGGAGGGAAGTAAGGATCGCGGCCGTGGGCAAAGAGATTTGGCTCGGCGGTGGTTTGCGCGAGGTAAAAATCGGAGAGGTTCTTTCGAAAGTCGTCTTGCGTGCCGCGAATGTAATATTCGGGATGGGATTTTGTCCAGGGGTGGTCGGGCGCGGTGTGATTCGCGACGAAATCGAGGATGACGCCGATGTTTCGAGCGCGCAACTTTTCACGAACGTGATCGAGATCGGCCCATGAGCCGATGCGCGGGTCAGGCTGATATTGGCGCACGGAATATGGCGAGCCGACGATCTGACTGAGTTTCCAGCCGGGCAGGGCCTGGTCGAAACCTGGAAAACTCGGCGCGTCGGTTTGAAAAAAACGCCGGCCGATGGGACTGCGCTCCCAGACGCCCATGAGCCAGATGAAATCGAAACCGAGGCCAGCGATGGCGTCCCATTCGGAATCGGGAATATCGCGGAGGCCAATTTTGCGGCCGAGCTTCGCGGAAAGTTCCTCGAGCCAGGCCCATGTGTTGATTTCGTAGAGATGCGGATGGGGCCGATAGGCGAACGTGGAGGATTTATTTGCGGCGGACATTTCCGTCGTGGAGGCTATGACGTGGTGCGGGCATTGTCAATTGCGGAGTTTGTAGTTCGCCGGTCGTGTGGTTCGATCAGGCGCCGGTTAAGGCGCTGTATTGGGCTTTTGTCAAAGGCACGACGGAGAGCCTTCCTTGACGGACGAGAGGCGAATCCGCGAAGAGCGCGTTGGCTTTGATTTGCGTCAAGGAAATAGGATTGGCGAGGGCCCTCCCAGCTTTGATCTTGACGGACGGATTTTTGGGATTAGAGGCGTCGACGGAAATGACCGACGCCGTCCCAACGGCGCTCTTGCGCGCTCCCGTTTCGTAAATGACCAACCGCGCGCCCGGGTGCATCTCTCGAAGATGCTTCACCGCGGCGGGATTCGAGACGCCGTCCCACACAGTAACTGCGTTGCGTCGAAGATCGCCGAAGGAGTATTCGGAAGGCTCGGTTTTGAGTAGGTAGTCCACAGAAAAAAAATCCCCCATTTGTGTTGTTGGCGCTTTTCCATCCTACACCTGAGGCTGGATTATTCGCGAACCGGGGGGGCAAAAATGCGGAAGCTGGCCGGAAGGCGTAATAGATGGACAATTGGCAGTGAAATGTGACACAGTATTGGCGAGTTCGGCCCTTAATTGACCGAAGAAGTAATCTGCTGAGGAGGATGCGAAATATGTTGAAGCGTGCGTTGTTGTGTACGGCGGCTTTTGTGTTTGCGGCAAGCGTTGGCTATACGGCTCCCAAGGCTACGGCGAGCAAGTCATGGCCGGGCTACGTGACGGATAGCAAGTGCGCCACGATGGCTAAGGAAAGAACGAATGCCGCCTGCGTGAAGAAGTGCACCGATGCTGGAGCAAAGTTGGTTCTGTACGACACTCTCAATCATAAGGTATATCAACTGGAACCGCAGTCGGCGGTGACGGAACACGCCACGCATCATGTGCGCATCTACGGCACGATGGCGGGCGACACGATCACCGTTACATCAGTGAAGATGCTTGGAATGGCCAAAGTCAAATCGAAAATGAAGATGTAAAGTTTCGATTCAAACCGAGATATGAAGCGGGCAGGCTCCCAGGCACTGCCCGTTTTTTTTGCTTCAAACCTGATTTCCCGCCGACAAAGTAGCGAATCAAAGGAGTGAAGTGGCGCGGGCGATGAGTGCGCGTGGCGCATCCGTTTACGTCGCGCCCGCTTCGCGGCAGAGCGTGTGATACCATTCGCGCGCCCATGCAGAAGGAGAATTCACGATGAGGAATCGTTTAGCCAAGGGAATACTCGCGTTGGTGGTTGCGTTTTGCGCGGCTACGGCTGCGCGAGCGCAGACGAATGCGCAATGGCCGGCTTCGCAGCAGTCCGCGCTTGATAAATTCATTCAGTCCGCGATGCATCAGCGGAAAGTGCCGGGGCTGGCGATTGGGATCGTGCAAGGAAGCAGCGTCGTTTATTTGAAGGGATTCGGCGTTCGCGATATTAAAACGAGAGCGCCGGTTACGCCGGACACGCTGTTTGATATTGGGTCGTGCACGAAGGCGTTTACCGCGGCCTCCATCGGGATTCTGGTGGATCGAGGGAAGATGCACTGGGACGATCGGGTGAATGAGTACGTGCCGTTTTTTCACTTGCGCGATCCGATGGCGGATGAAAATGTGACGATTCGCGATCTGCTGACGCATCGCACAGGAATGGGCGGAACGGATTTGCTGTGGTACGGGTCGCCCTTTTCGCTGGAGCAGATTATACGGCGCGTTCGATATATCAAGCCGACGGCGGGATTTCGCGCGCTGTTTCAATATCAGAATGTGATGTACGCGACGGCGGGTTACGCGGTGGGAGAAGCGACGGGTGGAACGTGGGAGAACTTTGTGCGGAAAAACATTTTCGAGCCGCTGGGCATGAGCGGCGCGGATTTCAGCGCGGTGGACGCGCAGAAGGCGGCGAATCATGCCACTCCGCATCTGGAACAGCCGAACGGGACCGTGAATGCGATTCCGTGGAGAAATGTGGACAACATTGCGCCGGCAGGATCGATCAATGCCGGCGTGCGTGACATGACGAAATGGATCGCGATGCAGTTGAATGACGGGGTCGCGAACGGGAAGCGCCTGATTTCCGACAAAAGCATGACGGAAATGCATACGCCGCAGATCGTGGTGCCCGCGGGAGGGGAGTTTGAGCTTTTCTTTCCAGAGCCGATGCAACTGAGCTACGGGATGGGGTGGTTCATCGAGGATTATCGCGGGCATCAGATTATTTTGCATCCCGGGGACATTGATGGGTTCGCATCCATTGTCGTGCTGATTCCCGAGGTGCATACGGGATTTGTGATTCTTGCGAATCTGGACCACACGCCGGTGCGCGCGGGGATCGCATATCATCTGATTGATCAATTTTTAGGTTTGCAGGCGGAGGATTGGATCGGGCATTTCGCCAAAGTGGCGAAGGGAATGGCCGATGCCGAGGAAAAGGCGTCCCAAGAACGAGAGCAGAAGAGGCGCGCCGGCACGCGCCCATCACGCGGACTTGCGGCGTACGCGGGGACATATCGGAACCGAGGTTATGGTGATGCGGTGGTATCGCTGGAGGGGAATCATCTGGCGTTTCAATTTCACTCGTTTGAATCCGCGCTGACGCATTTTCAATACGATACATTTGAGGCAAATCTAGGCGGCGGAAAGACGCGCGTGACTTTTTACTTGAACGGCGATGGGGACGTGGCGAAATTATCGGCGGAGGGTTTGAAATTCAAGCGTGTGAAGATTAATTCATTGAATTGAGAAATCGGAAGACACCGGGCGACGCGTGCTTCGTTAATCATTCAGGGCGAGCCCGGCGCCGCAAAACACATGACCGGAAGGGCGATTCGCCCGGGAACGCTGTCGTGGACGGAGAGGATATTAATGAGGCAAAAGGTGGCGGCTCGAATACGAAAGCGGCAAGTTGACGGGCGCAATGGCGACAAGGCCGCTGCGCAGACCAGGGTGGCATCAGGGAACCATGTGAATTCAACGGAAGCGCGGAATCCAGGGGAGACTCGATGTCGCGGATGATGGAGGAAATTCGAGAGCAGCCGCAGGCGCTACGGCGAACCTTTGAAGCGGAGAAGGCGCACGCGATTGAATTCAAGAAATTCGCGTCGCGGCGGGATTTCCGGCTGATCGTGCTGGTGGCGCGCGGGACGTCGGATAACGCCGCGCTTTTCGGACGCTACCTGCTGGAAATTACGACGGGGATTCCCGTGTCGCTGTGCGCGCCGTCGGTGCACACGCTGTACGGAGCGCGATTGAATCTGCGACATGCGCTGGTGATTGGTATTTCGCAATCCGGCGAAGGAACGGACATCAATTCGGTGCTGAAGAGCGCACGACGACAGGGCGCGTTCACGGTGGCCGTGACGAACGAGGCTAAGTCGACGATGACGCGCGTGGTGGATGAGAGTTTTTTGGTGCGCGCGGGAAGGCAAAAGTCGGTCGCGGCGACAAAAACATACACCGGGCAGTTGCTGGTTCTCTACCTGCTGGCTTCGGCGCTCGGGTCGCATATTGCGCTGGAGTCGGTAAGCGAGATTCCGAGCCATGCGCGCGAGGCGTTACGCCTTGCGCCGGAAATCCGGGAGATGGTCGAGCGGTACCGCTATATGCGGCAATGCGCGGTGGTGGCACGCGGGGTGAATTACGCGAATGCTTTCGAGCTGTCGCTGAAGCTGATGGAGACGTGCTACATCGTCGCGGAACGTTTTTCGTCGGCGGATTTTCTGCACGGGCCGATCGCGATGATCGAGCGGGATTTCCCGGTGTTTCTTTTCGCGCCGCCGGGGAAAACATTGGCGGGCCAACAATCGCTTGTGAAACGGCTGAGGAGCTTGAACGCGGAGACGCTGGCGATTTCCTCGGCGGACGCGAGATTGCCCGGAGTGACGCGCGTGATTCGCGTGCCGGGAAAAATGGGCGAGATTTACACGCCGATTCCGTACATTATTCCGGGGCAGCTTTTCGCGGCGCAGTTGGCGGAAGTGAAGGGGATCGATCCGGATCGGCCGCGGTCACTGCAAATCGTGACGCAGACATTCTGAAAACGCCGCTGGTACGCTTTCGGCAGTTTGGCAGGGTATTTCTAAATGGCGGAAGCGGCGGCCCCTGAAATCGAGTCGAGCTTCGCGGATTGATATTCGCGCCGGCGCGAGGGCATGGGGATTGTCAGGCAGTAGAACGGTTTCGACAGCAGCCGCAATCGCACCCGCAACATCAGTTTCCGCGGATGGTAAATCCGAATCGCTTCGGTCGAACTGCTGTGCCCACAGAAGTTGTCCTGTTGGCCCGTCGATCAATTGCGCCGCGATATGGATCCGTCCATTAAAGCGAGCCACCGTGCCCAGAAGGACCTTATCCGCGTGAAGCTGCCGGGCGATCTCGCCTGGCGATTCAGTACTGTGCTGGAGCGGCATCGCAGACGCTATGCCGATAACGCGCAAAGTTCCAGCTTGGCGAAGATCGTGGGTGACATAGTCCGTCGTGGCGAGAGCGAATTTAGCATCCAAATCCGCGGAAACATTTCTAAAGGGAAGCACGGCGAGCGTTTGTATTCCTGTCGCCGCCAGTGGATTGCTTGCAAAATGCGCCTGCAGAAGACGGCGGACTTCCTGGACGGCGAGGGCAATGACGACAATCATGAGGGCATAGAGAAGCAAGCGTAGAGCGCGCGGCAAGTTCGGCTGAATACTACGCTCGAAATCGCGCTGGCCTTTGTCATGATGCTGTTTATGAAGTTCCGGTTTTTGGGTATCCTTCCGCGCCTCTTGTTTTTGGACCACGGGGCGCCGGCTGGCCCACCATGTGTCAACCTCAGACTTATACGCATAAACGGAATCGTGTTTGCCGTGTTGGTGGCGGTAGACAGGCAAACCCTCGGACACCTCCCATCGCTGCGCCGTGCGAACGTCTCTCTTGAGATGGAGGGCAATTTCTTTCCACGAATCCAGACGGTCAGAGTCGGAAGGGGGCGGTGGGGACGAGCCGGAGCTGGGTGGCCGTAGGTTCAACGAAATCTCCTGATAGGATGAGTGCTCTGAGGCCGGAGTATATCACCACTCAGGACGTTTACAAGTAGTAATCGGCGACAGCGAATTCATGGAGGATGAGGCGGCGTGGCGGCGCTTCATGGCAGGAGGCTATAAGTACATATTTGACTAACAGAAAAGGCGGTTTTCCACAAGTGACGACAAATTATCAAACGTCATGGTGCAGCGTGTCGTATTTTGTCGCTTGCCGACTAACGCACAAGCCACTAAAAGATGGCCGCTAAATGAGTTCGATTGAGTGTTTTCGATGGTGTTGGTTACGAAGGCACTAAAAAATGGCCGCAACGACTACAAATGGGAATTAGGGAGAAGCGTGACAGAGAAACACACGAGGCGCGAAGCGGATGCATGAAGTTCGCATGAGTATTGCCGGGGCTTGCATCCTGATGCTGGTGGTATGGGCGATGCCGTCATTGGGATTGCCACCGGGAAAGGTTCCGGTAGGGCAAATTTCCGTCAGCGGTAAGGCAATCATAAATGGGGCCGGTGCAGTAGGGGGAGAGAGCGTGTTTTCGGGGGACCGCGTGGTGACACAGGGCGGCTCGATGGCCAGTGTTTCCATTGCGGGTGGCAACGAAGTTGTGCTCGGTGAATCGACTTCAGTACGAATCAGGCGCGAGGAGGAGCAAGTTGGAGTAGCGCTAGATCACGGCAGGCTGGAATGCCTGAGTGCGGGCGCTCCGCCAATTGTCGTCGTTGCGCGAGGCACCAAAATTGTTCCCGGCAAGAGCGGCGGTTTGTACGCAGTTGAATTGGCAGGCGATAGTCTCCGTGTGACGGCGAGAAAGGGCTTTGTGGAATTGGAATCCGCAAACGGTACCGTGAGGATTGCGGAGGGCAAGACATTGGTGGCGAGGATGGGGACGGCGGTGCGTTCTAAAGGACGAATCGTGAAATACGTGATTGTGGCGGCGGGAATCGGCGCAGGAGCAGGGCTGGCGCTGGTCCTGACGCGTACGAACTCGGGCTGCGCAGTCTCGTCCAGCAATGTGGGCAACTGTGCGCTACCCCATTAATTAGGAGGAGCTGAACGTGGCAGTTAACCGGCGAATCGGACGCGGTGAAGGTCAATGGGAGACTGATCCGCGTGGAAGACGGTTCGGCTGCATATCAAGGATGCCGTAACGCACTAAATCGAGATTTTCGGGCGCAAGTACAGAACCGGCTAGGCGATGAACCCACCCCTTCGAAGATTCGGCGCAACTTGTGCAGTCTCGTTGCTGTTCATGGCGGGATCGTGTTCCCTGCAGGCTGCGGAGCAACGGCCCGCGACCAAGGGTCCGCAATCGGCGTTCCGCGCGGACTCGACCCAAAATTACAACCAACGGCTCCAGGAGTTGCTGCGAGCGCGTGCAGCTACAGGCGAGATTGCGTCCGCGTCGGATTACCGGATCGGAGCGGAAGATTTGCTCGAAATTTCGGTTTACGACGCACCGGATCTCGAACGAACAGTGCGAGTGTCGGCGGATGGATGGATTTCGCTGCCGCTTGTGGGCGACATCGAGGCGGCTGGATCCACGACGCGCGGGCTGGAGGCAAAGATCAAGGGTCTGTTGCAGCGGAACTACATGACAAATCCGCACGTGAGCGTATTTCTGCGCGAAGTGCACAGCCATCCCGTTGCTGTTTTCGGCGCAGTTGAGAAGCCTGGCGTGTTTCAAGTGCGCGGAGCGAAAAGTCTGATTGAGGTGTTGTCAATGGCCCAAGGCTTGGCGGACGACGCCGGCGATAGCGTGATTGTCATGCGCCATGGCGGTCTTACTTCCCCCGCCGCGGTTGGCTCTCCTGACCCCCAGCCTGCCGCGGCAACCGACCCGCCTCGAGAATCCGCCAAGCAAGGGCTATTTCCATCGAGCGCGACCGCTGAGCTTCAGGCCGGGTCCGTGGATATCAAACTGAAGGACCTGCTGGGCTCAGAGGACGCGCGCTACAACGTGATGGTTTATCCGGACGACGTTGTGAAAGTGCCACGGGCGGGAATTGTTTACGTGGTGGGGGAAGTGAAAAAGCCCGGCGGCTTCGTCTTGAAAACAAATGAAAATATTTCCGTGCTGCAAGCGCTTGCACTGGCGGAAGGGCTGACGCACACATCTGCGGCTAAACATGCGCGAATTATTCGCACCGACGAAGCCACGGGTGAGCGAAGCGAAATACGGATCGATTTGGGGCGCATTTTGGCGGGGAAAGTGGCTGATCCCGTGCTGCGTCCGAACGACATTGTTTTTGTCCCGGATAGCGCGAGCAAGACGGCATTGTATCGAGGAGCGGAAGCGGCGCTTTCGATCGCGGGTGGCGTGATTGTATACCGGAGATAAGTTGGCGGGAGAAAAGAACATCCAAGTGCTGGAGCCGGCGCCGTTGAGGCCGAAGTGCCTGGACGCGACGGCGCGCCACGTGTCCGAAAGAGACGCGCTGACGGCGAATCTTCGCACGTACTGGAAAATCATTCAGAAGCGGAGATGGACGATCGCATCCATGTTTGCCGTCGTATTTACGATTGTGCTGATCGCAACTGTCAAGCAAAAGCCCGTTTATGAAGCCAAGGGGCTGGTGGAAATAGAGCGAGCGAATCCGAACATCGTCTCCGTGCAGGAGCTTTTTCAACTGTCGAATGTAACGGACAATTATCTTGAAACTCAGTACAAAATACTGCAAAGCGACAGCTTGGCGCGGGACGTGATTCGCCAGCTCCGTCTCGATCAGAACCCGGAATTCAATCCGGGCAAACCGGCTGGACGAGTGCAGAGCGGCAGCCTCGAGAGGCAGGGAATTGGTTCAGAAAAGCTTCCGACAGATCCGAAGCACGAACAGGCGGTGCTCGAGCGGTTCGAAGAGAGGTTGGGCGTAGCTCCCGTGCAGAGAAGTTCCCTGGTGCGGGTGAGCTTCGATTCTCGCGATCCGCAATTGGCGGCAAAAGCGGTGAATGCGCTGGCGGAGAGCTACATAGACGAAAATCTCGAAACACACTGGCAGGCGACGCAAAAGGCTTCCGCGTGGCTTGCGGGGCAACTGGTGGGGCTAAAGGCGAAGCTCGAAAAATCGGAAGACGATCTGCAACGCTATGCCCAGGTGAACGGGCTGCTGTATATCGAGAGTGACAAAGGGCAGGCGGAGAACATCGTCGATGAGCGGCTGCGGCAGCTTCAGGACGAACTCACGCAAGCGCAAGCGGATCGGTACCAGAAGGAATCGCTCTACAAACTGGCCGGAGGCGGGGATTCTGGAGCGCTTCCGGGTGTCTTCGATAACAAGATAACGCAGGACTTTACGGCTCAGCTCGCGGAGCTGGAGCGCCAGCGGGCACAGCTCACGCCGGACTTCAAGGCCGGTTATCCAAAGATGATGCAAATCCAGAGTGAGATTGCACGTGCCAAGCAACTGCTGGCACGAGAGCGCGCTGAAGCGACGCGGCATATCGCGGACGAATACTTTGCGGCCGTGAGGCGCGAAGTGCTGGTAGATCAGGCTTTCGAGGAGCAGCGGGCGCAGGCCAACGTGGTCGCGGAAAAATCGGTGCAGTACGGCATCCTGAAGCGCGAGGTGGACACGAACAAGCAACTATACGACGGGCTGTTGCAGCGACTGAAGGAGGCAGGCGTTTCCGCCGGGCTGAAGGCGAGCAATATACGCGTGGTGGATGCGGCAGTGCCGCCGACGAGTCCCGTGAAGCCCCGAATCGCTTTGAATTTGGCGCTGGGATTCTTGCTCGGTTTGGGCAGTGGCATCACCGTGGCTTTCGTGCAGGAGCGCGTGGACAACACGCTGAAGTCGCCGGACGACATCGAGAATTTTCTGCGCATGCCTGCGTTGGGAACGATTCCTTCGCGCCGGGGGATGGCGCACGGCAGAAATGGGCACAACGCGCGTTTGCCGGGGGCCGCAAACGAAGTGATGGAGAACGGCCAGCTGACCCCGTTTGAAAGAGAAGGAAAAAACGGATGGATTCGGGTGGATGCGAAATCGCTCGAACGTTCGGACCTGTGCGAGGCGTTTCGCGGGCTTAGGACTTCGGTGTTGCTCTCGAAGGCTGGGCGTGCGCCGCGGTCTTTGGTTTTCATCAGCGCAGAGGCGAGCGAGGGAAAAACGACGATTTGCAGCAATCTGGGTATCACGCTAGCGCAATTGGGGAAGCGCGTGCTGATTATAGACGCGGACATGCGGAGGCCGAGCATTCATGATTTTTTTCACGTGCCGGATGGAGCGGGACTGGTCAACTACCTGACGGGCGACGAGGGCTGGCGCGACCTGGTGCAGCCGAGCGGCTCGACGGGCTTGGATTGTCTGACTTGCGGTCCGGCGCCGCCAAATCCCAGCGAGCTATTGTCGTCGGAACGAATGCAGGCGCTCGTGCGGGAGGCGATGGATGACTACAACTTCGTCTTGGTGGATTCGCCGCCACTGCTGGATGTGACGGATGGAAGAATCCTGGCGACGGTCGTTGAGGGGTCCGTGCTGGTAATCAAGGGAGGGGCGACTTCGCGGGAACTGGTGCAGCGCGCGCAAGTATATGTCGCGGATGTGGGAGCACATTTGATTGGAGCGGTGCTGAATGATTTGGACTTGCGTCGCGAGGGCTACTGTTATTCGGCGCGTTATGCTGCGCGAGGGCATGCTGGAAACGGACGGCAGCGCGCGAGCGCGTAGGGATGGCCGCAACGCACTGAGGATTGCGCAGCCCAGGATTTGAAAAAGTTCCACTGAGGGTGGGGCCAGGCTGTGTATGCCTGGAGTAACTGTATCTCCTGAAAGCAATGAAGTTTACAAGAACGGCCATGTAGGCCGCGGGGCGGAGCCATACACAGATGACTGGAAAAGAGTGGGGGAAACGATAATGTCGACCGCTGCGGTGCCGTTGCAATCGATGAGAAGAAATTCCGAGCTGCCGATGGGCTATGAAGAACCGCGTTGGTATGCCGCCTATACGTGCGCGAATCACGAAAAGAGGGTCGCGGTTCAACTTCAAGGGAAGAGCGTGGAATATTGTTTGCCGCTGTATGACGCGGTCCATCGATGGAAGGACCGGCGGATGCGACTGGAGTTGCCGCTCTTTCCCGGCTACATCTTCGTTCATCTTCCGCTGCGCGAGAGGCTGAGAGTCCTCGAAGTTCCGGGTGTGGTGCGGTTGGTGGGCTTCGGCGAGCACGCCGCGCCGCTCCCTGCCGAGGACATCGAAATGCTGCGAAATGGACTGCGCGCTCAAACGAAAGCGCAACCGCATCCTTACCTTACTGCCGGGCGGCGCGTTCGGATTATGAACGGCCCCCTGGCGGGATTGGAAGGAATTCTGGTGCGCCAGAAAAACAATTTTCGGCTCGTCGTGTCGGTCCACCTGATCATGCGGTCAATGGTTGTGGACGTAGATGCCGCAGACGTGCGGCCACTGAATGCGGGGGAAACGGCGAGGAACAATAATTCCGTGGAGTTTAAATCCGCGCGAACGGCAGGCCGCCGATGACATGGTGTGACAAAACGGTGCTTGTTACCGGAGGGACGGGAAGTTTCGGCAGGCAATTCGCGTCGCTGATGCTGGCCGAATGCCAGCCCAAGAAGCTGATCATATTCAGCCGGGACGAAATGAAGCAGTACGCGATGCGCGCGGATGGCTTCGATGCGGCCAACATACGGTACTTTATCGGCGATGTGCGCGACAAGGAGCGGCTGTATCGTGCGTTTTACGGCGTGGATATCGTGGTGCACGCCGCGGCAATAAAGCAGGTACCCACCGCGGAGTACAACCCATTCGAGGCGATCAAGACAAACGTGATTGGGGCGGCAAACGTCATCGACGCAGCCATCGATTGCGGCGTGGAGAAAGTGATTGCGCTGAGCACGGACAAGGCCGCGAATCCCATCAGTCTGTACGGGGCGTCGAAGCTCTGTTCGGACAAGCTGTTCGTAGCGGGAAATGCCTATTCCGGGCCGCGGAAAACGCGAATGAGCGTGGTGCGTTATGGAAATGTCGCGGGGAGCCGAGGAAGCGTGATTCCGTTTTTCTGGGAACAGCGAAAAAGCGGCGTGCTCACGATTACGGACCGGCGCATGACGCGATTTTGGATCACGCTCGAGCAAGGAGCGCGATTCGTGGCGCAATGCGTGGGACAAATGCACGGCGGGGAGATTTTCGTGCCCAAGATTCCGAGCATGAGAATTTGCGATTTGGCAGAAGCGATTGCGCCACGTTGCCGAATCAATGTGATTGGCATTCGTCCGGGAGAAAAATTGCACGAAATCATGGTTCCGCGGGATGACGCACGACATACCGTGGAATTGCCGGATTTTTACGTGATCCAGCCGGATTTTCAATGGTGGGACACGAAAAATTGGAAGGTGGGAAAACCGTGCGAGGACGGATTTCGCTACCGCAGCGACACGAATTCGCAATGGCTCAGCAGAGACGAAATGCAATCGATCATCGTCAGTCTGGGGCTAGATGGCTCTTCCGAAACCGAGCGAAGAGGCAATCCTTTGCAGGCAGTGGCGGCAGCGCGGTGATCGCGTGAATCGCAACAATCGCCCAAATACGAAATGAGGATCCTTGTGATCGGTTGTGGTTCGATCGGATGCCGGCACGCGCGAAATCTGCGAGGGCTTGGCGCTGACGACCTGGTGCTGTACGACAGAGATGGCGAGCGCGCCGCGCGTTTAGCGGGGGAGTTGGGATTCACCTCAGTCGAAACACTGGATCGTGGGTACAGCGAGCACCCGGAGGCGGTTTTAATTTGCGCACCTACGAGTTTGCACCTGGAATTGGCAATGGAGGCGCTGCGGCACGGGTGCCATCTGTTTGTGGAGAAGCCGCTTTCACATTCCATGGAAGGTGTGGATGAGTTTCTTCGTGAATTGATGAGGAGAAAAAAGCTCCTTCTGGTTGGCTATAATTTTCGGTTTGACCCGCTCCTGCAGACTGTTCGCGAGTGGCTCGCGGAGGGCCGCGCGGGAACGGTAGTGAGCGCGCGATTCCATTTTGGGTCGTATCTCCCATTGCGACACCCTTGGGAGGATTACCGCGCGGGGTATGGTGCTCAAGAGAGATTGGGTGGCGGGGTGATTCTCGACGCGATCCACGAACTTGACCTGGCGCTATGGATATTCGGGCCGCCGGAAACGATTTACTGCGCGGGTGGCAAGTACAGCAATCTTGAAATCGACGTGGAGGACGTTGCGGAAATATTGCTGTCGTATCCGGACAAAGCGGTTTCCGTTCATCTCGATTCCGTGCAAACGCCGGCGGAACGCTGGTGTGAGTTTATCGGTACTCGCGGGCAAATTCGCGCGGATTTATTTGCGCGGACGCTGCGGTATTTCGACAGTGCCACACGCGAGTGGGAAACGGTGAGCGCCAATTCGACGATCGATGAAGGTTACAAAAGCGAAATGCAGCATTTTCTCGATTGCCTCAACGGACGCGCAGAGCCGGCCGTCGACGGACGCGTGGCTGCGGAATCCCTGGCTCTTGCGGAAAACGCCAAGAAATCCATGAAGGGGCGCTTGCCAATTTCACTCAGCGGGATAACGGAGGAGGCGTGGCAGCGATGAAAACGCCATTCCTAGCGGGAAGCAAAGTTAATTTGAGGAGTTTGGAACGCGGGGATTTCCCGGCCATGGCGGACTGGCTCAATGACGATGAAGTGACACGTCTGCTGTTTATGGGATTGTGGCCGTCGAACGTAGAGCTTCTCACCGCACAGTGGGAGCGGGACCGGCAAAGCTCCGAAGAAGTTGCATTCGCCGTGTGCGACGCGAAGACGAACGCGTTCGTCGGAACAACAGGGCTGTATCGGATTCAATGGGTGATGCGTACGGCAGAATTTCGAATCTTTCTCGGCGACAAGACAGTGTGGAATCGCGGAATCGGGACCGAATGTGCGACGCTGATGGCCGGTTACGGATTCGAAAAGCTCAATCTGAACAAAGTGTGGCTGGGGGTGAACAGCGAAAATATCGGAGGAGTTCGCGCCTACGAAAAGGCGGGATTCGTTCATGAAGGAATCTTGCGGCAAGAGCAATACAGAAATTCCCGCTACTACGATGCAATACGCATGAGCATGTTGCGCTCCGAGTACGAGAGGCTGCGTGACGAACGTGTATTGTGCGCGCAGGAGGCGACGTGACGTATCGCGCCGGGATTGCGGGTTGCGGACGAATCGGATGCGGATTCGATGACGACCCGCGGAGGAAGCACGTCAGCACACACGCTGCGGCCTATGCGCGCACGGCAGGCGTCGAACTCGCGGCGCTGTGCGATCTGGATGAACAAAAACTGAAACGCTACGGCGAAAAGTTTCAAGTTCGCGGCCGGTACACGGACTTCATGCAGATGCTGGAAAACGAACAGCTGGATATTTTGTCGATTTGCACTTTGAGTGGGACGCATCTGGAAATCGCACGGGCGGCGGTCGAGCACGGCGTAAAGGCGCTTTTCTGCGAGAAGCCGATCGCAGACAGCTTGGGCGCCGCGGATGAAATGATCCGGGTGTGCGCGGAGCACGAGACCGTGCTGATGATTGATCATCAGCGGCGGTTCGATCCGTTTCATCAGCGCATCGCGGCGTTTCTGCGCGATGGCGGGTTGGGGCGCGTACAGCAAGCGACGTGCTACTACACGGCAGGGGTGGCAAATACCGGGACGCATCTGTTCGATCTGTTGCGATTTTATCTGGGAGATGTGGACCGGGTCGAGGGGCGGATGAGTGTCAATGCGTCGCCGAACGCCGCGGACCCGAACATCGATGGCTGGCTGGGTTTTGTCAACGGAACGGTAGCCGCCATACAGGCCTGCGATGTACGGGCGTACACAATTTTTGAAATCAACTTGCTAGGGACGCGAGGGCGGCTGCGGGTTACGTCCCATGGATTCGCGGCGGAATTCGAGGAAGTCCGCGAAAGTGAAAGATACTCGGGGTACAGAGAGCTTTTCCCTGCTTCGTTGCCCATCGATGGGAACTGCTCGCATGAAGCGATGTTGCACGCCATGGCGCACTTGCTCGATTGCATGGAAGGCGGCCGAAAACCCATCAGCAGCGGAGAAGACGGGCGCGCCGCGCTGGAAATTATTTGTGGCTTGAGCCAGTCGGCGCTGGAGTGCGGAAGGCGCGTGGATTTACCTGTTGTGCAGACCCGCCTGGCCATTGCGTCGAGTTAATTCGCGCCCCAATAATTTACAACGGCATTGGAAGGTGATTTCATGAGTGAAAAACTGGCGTTGCTGGGTGGAAATCCCGTGCGGTCGAAGCCATTTCCGCCGCACCCAGTGATCGGGGATGCGGAGAAAAGGGCGGTCCTCGATGTACTGGAGAGCGGGAAGCTATCCACGTTCATCGCGGTTCCGGGCGAGTATTTTAATGGAGGACGAAAAATCAAGGAATTCGAAAGGCAATTCGCGGAATACCATGGTGTCGAATACGCAGTCGCGTTTAATTCTGCAACGGCGGCGTTGCATGCGGCAGTGGTCGCGGTGGGAGTTCCGCCGGGGGCGGAAGTCGTCGTGCCGCCGTATACGTTTACATCCACCGCGACGTGCGCGTTGATGCACAACGCGATACCCGTGTTTGCGGACATTGATGATGTGGACTTTGGCTTGGATCCTGCGGCCGTGGAGCGCGCGATCACGCCGCTGACGCGTGCAATCATCGTGGCGCATCTCTTTGGACATCCGGCGAGCGTGAACGCAATCATGGACGTTGCGCGCCGGCACAATCTTCGTGTGATTGAAGATTGCGCGCAGGCGCCCGGCGCGAAGTATGAAAGCGCGTTGGTGGGAACATTCGGCGATTGCGGGATTTTCTCGTTTACGGAGAGCAAGACGATAACAACGGGCGAAGGCGGGATGTTGATTACCAACAGCGGAGACATTGCCGAAACCGCGCGAATGGTGCGGAATCACGGCGAAATGATCTTCGAAGGGCAGGAAGAGAGAACTTACTCCGCCGCCATGCTCGGGTGGAATTACCGGATGACGGAGATCGAGGCGGCATTGGGAATCGTGCAATTCGGACGCCTCGATCGGCTCAATCAATACCGAATCGATTTAGCCGATTATTTGTCGCAGCGGATTTCGGGCGCGGATGGATTGGAAACTCCCGAGGCACTGCCGCAAGCTACGCATGTGTATTACGTGTACCCGCTGAAATATGACGAGACGGCGACGGAAATTTCGCGAGATCTGTTTGTGAAAGCGCTGAATGCCGAAGGCATTCCGTTTAGCGCAGGCTACGTGCGACCGCTGTATCTCTCTCCTCTATATCAGGACAGGCGACACTTTGCCTTTAAGCATTACGCGGGAAATGCGAGCTATGAGAAAGGGCTATGCCCAACGGCAGAGCGGCTTTACGAGAAGGAGTTGATGCTCACGGGAGTGGCGCGCTTTCCCGCGACGTACGACGACATGGACGACATCGCGGATGCGATTCAGAAAGTTGTGGAGCAGAAAGAATCGCTGAGCCGGGCCGCCTGTGCGTAGCGCGGAGAAAATTGGGATTGTGGTGCAAGCGCGGCTGGGATCGAGCCGGTTGCCGCGAAAAGCGCTGATCGAGGTGAACGGGAAGCCGTTGCTGCAACGCCTATGCAGGCGAATGCAGCTTTGCAGGAACGCGGACGATTTGATTGTGGCGACATCGAACGGGCCGCAGGACCAAGCAATCGAAGACGCATGCCGCTCGTGGGGAATTGCTGTGTGCCGCGGTCCCGAGAAGGATTTGACAACGCGTTTGTTGGACGTTGCGAGGGTGCGCGGTTTGTGCGCGCTGGTTCGCGTGACGGGAGACAATCCGTTGACCGATCCGGAGGGGATTGACGAAATGATTGGCGCGTTCCGGGAAAGCAGGCATCGAGGCGAGGGAGAAACGGCGATCGTTCACAACGCTCACCGCAAGGGGTATCCCTATGGAACCGGAGCGGAAATTGCGAATCGTTCGCTGCTGGAAATTTGCGATCGCGAACTTAATTCTCCCGATGATCGGGAGGATTTCATGGGTTTTGCGCGGCGGTGCGGGGATAGATTCAAGTGCGTCAAGCTGGATGCGCCGCCTGGTTTGTCGCGGCCTGATTATTTCCTGACCGTCGACTATCCAGAAGATCTTGCGCTCCAGGAAAACATTAGCGCGCATTTTCGGGGGCGCGACGACATGAGGCTCCAAGAGATCATCGCGTTTCTCGATGCAAATCCGCATCTTCCACGGCTCAATTCCCATTTGCATCAGCAATTCGGCGAATGAATACGCAGAGCCTTCACAGCGTTTCGGAAAACGTCCACGTTCGAGAGCTTTTCTCGCTGCAGGGGCGTATCGCGCTGGTCACAGGAGGGGCTGGGCGATATGGCCGGCAGATTTGCGCGGCGCTTGCGGAAGCGGGAGCGACGGTGATCGTTGCGTCCCGCAGGGTCGCGCGATGCGAGGAACTGGCCGCGTGTTTGCGAGGCAAAGGATTTGACGCGGAGGGATTGGCGCTCGACCTGACGGACGAGAAATCGGTCCAGACTCTTTCTTCGCGTATCGAATCGCGCTGGGGAAAGCTCGACGTGCTCTTCAACAACGCCGTTTCCGTAAGCGCTGAACCTCTCGACAAGCATTCCGCTGACGATTGGACGCGGGCGATGGAATGCAATTCCACGGTGCTGTATCGAGCGTGCCGTACGTTTGGGGAGATGATGTCCCACCGGGGGGCAGGGAGCATAATCAATATTGGATCGATTTATGGCGTGGTGAGCCCGGATTTCAGAATCTACGAGGGGCACGATGAAATGACGAATCCGCCGAGCTATGGATTTGCAAAGGCGGGAATGATTCAACTGACGCGGTATCTGGCCGTTTATTTTGGGCCGATGGGGATACGCGTCAACTGTTTGAGCCCTGGCGGGTTTTACTCGCCGGCGATGCCAGAAACTTTCGTCGACAAATATGTGTATCGCACGCCGCTGGGGCGAATGGCGGGCGCGAATGACATCAAAGGCGCCGCTGTGTTTCTTGCTTCCGATGCTTCCGCGTACATCACTGGACAAAACCTTCTTGTGGATGGCGGTTATACGGCGCTTTAGATAATTCCTCGTTTTTCGAATGGCAAAACTGCTGATAACAGGTGCGACCGGGCTGCTCGGCTCGAATTTGATCCGACAAGCCGTTGGGTCATATGCGGTGACCGGCTGGGCGCATTCCGCCGCGAATATACCTCTCGCCTGCACGGTTGAGTGTTTCGATTTGGCCAAGACGCATCTCACGCTGAATCGTTTGCGCGAACTTCATCCCAACGTGATTGTTCATTGCGCGGCGATGACGGATGTGGAGCAGTGCGAACGCGCGCCGGCCATCGCGCGAGCCGTTAATGTGGATGCGACACGGACACTGGCACAATGGTCTGCACAGCACGGCGTGAATTTCGTGTTTGTATCCACCGATTCCGTGTTCGACGGGCGATACGGGCATTACTGCGAAGACGACCAGGCAGCACCAGTGAATGAATATGCGCGCACGAAACTAGCCGCGGAAGAAATTGTCCGGGCGTACCATCCAGGAGCGCTGATCCTGCGAACGAATTTTTACGGATGGAATGTAAAGGCAAAACCGAGCCTCGCAGAATGGATGCTCGACAAACTCGCACGGCACGAGCCGCTGGCGGCGTTTGCCGATGTTCGATTCAATCCACTTTTCGTAAATGACCTGGCAAAAATCATTTTGGACATGATCGCGCGGCAAGCCGCGGGTTGTTTTCATGCGGCGGCGAGAAGCGAATGCTCGAAATACGAGTTCGCACTGCTGATTGCCGAAATGTTCGGCCTCGATGCTCGCGAAGTGCAGACAGCGCAGGTGGAAGATTTCGGGTTTCAGGCACGGCGTCCGAAGAGCACTACGCTCGCGGTCGATAAAATCGCGCAGTTTCTGGGCAGAGAGATGCCTTCCGTTGAGGAAGGATTGCGATCGTTCAAAACGCTGCTCGATAACGGCTACGCCGCAGCGCTGAAGGGAAAGGTAGCGACAGCGCTTGCAGCGTCGAACGCAAGTTAGGAATGGCGCGAGTCCTCTATGTCTCGGATGGTTATTCGACGCATGATCAGAGATTCCTCGAGCGACTGGGCGAATCGGAACACGACGTTTGGTACCTGCCGTGCGCTCCGGATCTCGTTCGGCACGAAAACCGAGCATGGCCACACGGGATTCATCCCCTCGCGCCCCTCAGCGACAAAAAGATTTCGCCGGGAAGTGCAACCTGGGTCCGTGCAGCATTACGCTTTCGTCGTGTCATATGCCATATACGACCTGACCTCATCCATGCAGGGCCGGTTCAGACAGGCGGGTTCTTCGCCGCAATCTCAGGTTTTCATCCCCTATTAATGATGTCGTGGGGATCGGATGTGTTAGCGGCACCCGACAAGTCGCCTTGGATGCGTTGGATTACAAAGTTCGCTCTGCGGCGCGCGGATATGGCGCTGGCAGACTGCGACGCGGTTCGAGAGCGAATTTCTTCACTGATCTCGCTGTCGGATGATCGAATCGTTTCATTTCCGTGGGGAATCGATCTAGACGTGTTCCGCCCGAAGATTTCTGAACTTGAATTGCGCCGGAAACTCGGATGGGAGGGATGCCAAATCATCGTGAGCACTCGGGCATTTGAACTGACTCACGGGACGATGATTTTTCTGGACGCAATGAAACGCGTTGTCGCGCGGCGCTCCGATGTACGCGTACTGTTGCTGGGTGATGGAAGCTTGCGGGGGCGAGTGAAAACGTTCATCGAATCGAATTGTTTGTGGGACAAGATTCACGTGACCGGCCAAGTGCCGGAAGAATTGCTGGCGGACTACTTCGCGGAAGCGGATTTATATGTCAGCGCGACGTGTTGCGATGGAAGTTCGATCAGCTTGCTGCAAGCGATGGGGTGCGGCTTGCCTGTAATCGTGACGGACGGATATGGAAACCGCGAATGGGTGGTCCATAAAGAAAACGGCTGGCTTTATCCGGCGGGAAATCCGGAAGCCCTGGCGGCGGCAACTCTCGAAGCGCTCGACGAAGACGAGTTGCGTGCTGCAATGGGCCGGGCGAACGTCGCGATTGTGCGCGCGCGCGCGAACTGGAGATTCAATTTCGGGAAATTGCTGGCGGCGTATGACCAGTTACTTCTCGGCACGACCGCCCAGGAGGTGAAAAGCTATGCCCAGCTTCCGAATCGGTAATCGTAACGTAGGGAGTGATTATCCGGCATATTTCATCGCGGACATTTCCGCGAATCACGACGGTTCGCTCGAACGGGCGCTCAAGCTGATTCGTTTGGCCAAGCAGGCGGGCGCGGACGGCGCTAAGTTCCAGCACTTCCGCGCACTGAAGATCGTTAGCGATTTCGGCTTTCGCGCGTTAGGAGGGCAACTGTCGCACCAGGCCGCGTGGCGCAAATCGGTCCGCGAGGTATATGAGGCTGCCTCGTTGCCTTGGGAATGGACGCCCGACCTCAAGGCATGTTGTGATGAGGAGGGAATCGATTTTTTTTCCACGCCGTATGATTTCGAAGCGGTCAACATGCTGGACCCATATGTTCACGTCTACAAGGTCGGCTCGGGTGACATTACGTGGCCGGAGATGCTCGAGAGGGTCGCGAGCAAGAACAAGCCCGTCATTCTCTCCAGCGGCGCGTCAAACATGAACGAAGTGAAAGCGGCTGTAGGAGTACTGCGGCAGATCAATACCCGCTTGGCGCTTTTGCAGTGCAACACTAATTACACCGGTAGCCTCGAAAGCTTCGATCATATTCACCTGAATGTTCTGCGGAGCTACCAGGCAACATTTCCGGATGTGGTTGTGGGTCTTTCCGATCACACGCCGGGGCATTCCACTGCGCTTGGCGCGGTTGCACTAGGAGGAAGGATTATCGAGAAGCACTTCACGGACGATCCGAAACGAGAAGGGCCAGACCATCCTTTCTCAATGACTCCCGAAAGCTGGAATGAAATGGTTGTGCGGACGCGAGAACTGGAACGCGCGCTCGGCTCGACCGCCAAATTCGTCGCGAAGAACGAGCACGATACCGTAATTGTGCAAAGGCGGTGCCTGCGAGCCGGCCGTGCTCTAAACGCAGGCGCAAGAATCGAGAGAAACGATATCGAAGTGTTGCGTCCCGCACCAGTCGATGCGATTTTGCCCTTTGAGATCGACAAAATAATAGGGCAACGGCTGCGCTGTTCGATAGAAAAGGGGCAGCATTTCACGTGGGCGGATTTTGAAAATGCGGCGCTCTCGTTTCCCTGTGTTTCCGAATCTCCAAAGAGACAAAGTGCGCTGGCGAGTGGGCGAGCGTATGGAGCGCCGTCGAAAAAGGAATATCTTGCCTGAGACGAGCGGAAGATTCCCCGCGTTTTGGGGCGCCGTTAGGGCGTGCGCTTCGCGGCTCAGAATCGAGACGCAGGCGCAGGATTCCGCCGGAAATCCGATTTGGAATTCCGACCAGTGCAATTTATCCCTGCGCGTCCGAGGGAACGGTGACAGTGGATTGTGTTGCTGGTCCGCACTCAACGAGCGGGCCGCCGAGCCGGCAGTGTTCGTCTGGGGCCGTCCGTTTGTTGCAAGTGACTCGAATTTCGGAAACGAGACGCGCGTAAATCGAGTGGAACTTGGCAGCGCCCCAGACTGCATTCGGCGTCTTTATCAACGCCATGGTACGCAAGCGTTTGCGCTGCTGGAGGGGAATTTCGCCTTGATTCTGTGGGACCCGGGAAGCCGGAGCGTGTTTCTGGCCGTGGACAAGTACGGATGCGATGACGTTTTTGTTCGCGAGGAACGGGACGGATTGAGATTTGCGTCACATCCGGCATTGTTGCTGGACGATACCGTCACATTTGATCCGCGCTCAGTTGCATTTTTTTTGGCTCAAGAGGGTTTCGCACCCGCGCCATTCACGCTATTTGAAGGAATAAAAACAGTCGGGCGCGCCCGTTTTCTCCGCATTCAACAAGACGCGCATGGATTTCGCATTCAAGGTGAACGCTATTGGCGGCTGTCGCGTACCTGGCAATTATCTTCGACCAATAGCGCCGTTGCGAAGCTGTTCCCGCTTCTGGAAAGCGCCGTGGAGGTGCGTGCGGCATCGCGAACGGGAATCTTGCTCTCCGGTGGAATGGATTCCGCGTTGCTCACGAATATTGTGGCACGTTGTCATACAGGCGAGAAAGTCGCGATCACGGGATCGGTTTCAGGCTACGCGGGCGGTGAGGAAGAAATCGTCAAGGCACGAAAACTAGCGCGGTTGCTCGAAATAGATCATGAAGAAATTATTCTCGATCCCTTCGACGACACTTTACCGAACGAATGGTCGTTGTGCACGGAATCGTCGGCCAGCGGAACGCGCGTGACGATTCCTTTGTTTCTGCGTTTCGCGCGACGATTTGGAGAACGGTTCGGCGCCGGATATAACGCTTTCTCTGGGCAAATGGCCGACACGCTCGCCGACAACAACTACACTTTGCCATCGATGGGTTACACGTTGCGGCGGCTATTTTATTCTCCTGGGTTCCACCGTGTACTGCCTCTGTTGAAGAAGCTGGCTCCCTCGAAGCGCAGCCGCGTTGGAAAATTGTTAATTCGCGCCGTCACGGCAGCTCGAGGACTCCGCGCGGGCGGAATGGTCGAAAGCTTGTTGGACGGTCTGGCAAACGAGCATCGGTTTTACGCGGGCCGCGTATTCGGATATGGAGAAATGCCGGGGCAATCGAGGACGTATTTTCCCGCGCTCACCGCTGAGGGTTTCGAGTGCCTGGCCGATTGGTACTCGTCGGAGTTTGTAGGGCCGGTTGTTTCCGAAATGCAGTCGGAAACCTTCTACCGGGACATGATCGAGCTAAGCATGGACATGGTGATGCTTCACCTTGACACGCGATTAGTGTTTCACGCTTTCCGGTTGGCGCGTGGCAGCGCGGGAATGCCGTTTCTTGACTCGCGCGTTGTCAATTTCTTTGCGAGCCTTCCTGAATCCGCGCGGGCTTTCTATCGTCAGCCGAAGCACATCATTCGCCAGCAATTCAAGCGGAGGAATTTAGCTCGCACCGCGGATGAAGCACCCTCGGGCACTCGGACGAGTCGGCTTGAAACGAAATCAATCGAACAGGTTCTCTTGAGCGGATCCTTGGGCGCGTACTTTCGTGAATTACTCGCGGCGCCCACGGCGATCCCTCGCGTCCCCGGACTTTTTGACTACGTAGATGAATCCTATTTGTCCCGGCAGATCGATTTGTTTATAGATGGGCGAGATGCCGCTGATTGCAAATTCATCTCCCGGATGGCAGCCCTCGAATTGTGGAGTCGCGCGCAGGTCGCCAAATCCTCGAATACGTATGCGCGGGCGACCGCGTGAATTCGGAGACGCAAGCAGTATTAATCGAAGGGATGCAACAGGCTCCGGATATTACCGCGCGAACCGGCCCACAAGGTTTCAGCGAGCCGAAAAACGAGGCCGCGAGCCAGAAATTTGTACGCGACATCGTTTTTTCCAACGTGCCGATACCGTTTCAGAAAGTGCGCACATATTTGTGGCTCGTGATCTTGACGCGCGCCCTGGGTCCCCAGGGCTTCGGCGCATGGTCGCTGTTCGTCGTGACGCTAAGCTCGGCGACAACGGTTTCGACGCTGAACTGCGGGTCTTCCCTGATGCGTTTTTTGAGCGGGGAGCGAGAGCGTAGAGAAGTGAATCAAGCCTTCACAACCGTCATGATAATGGTGGGCGGGGCATCGGCCATTCTGGCGATTCTCTTCGTGTGTTTTTCGAAACCCATCGGGCGAATCATTTTTCGTGCCGCCCACGAGCATCAATTCATTATGGTATTGGCCGTGGCGCTCGTCTTCGATTCATTTTTCGAAGAAATGAAAAATCTGCTTCGCGCAAGACGGCTGAATCGATCCTGGGCGGGTTTTTCGCTCGCGCGATTGGCGCCAGAGGCCGCGGCCGTCATTGCTATTGCGTTGTGGCTCAGGAGCGTTACCGCAGCTAGTTGGGCGTATCTCGCGGTCGGCGCTTGCAGCGTCGTCGGGGGGATATTGTATTTTGCGATTCGGCACGAATTTCGATTTGTGAAACCGAGCCGGCGCGTCGCGGTGAGATATGCGCTATATGGGCTGCCCTTATCGCCGGGAGTTCTGGCGTCCACGGTATCCTTGGGAGCGGACAAATATCTGGTGAGCTACTACCTGGGATTGAGGCAGGTGGGAATTTACAGCGTATGTTTTGCCGTGTCGGCGCTGGCATTTTTTTTAACGGGGCCCATAAATGATGTTTTGTTTCCAGAGCTGTCGGCGCTCTTTGACATGCAGCAAGCAGAGTCGTTTCGGCGCCGGTTCGCGGGAGTTCAGAAATTCGTATTCGGCTTCGCTGTGGGCGCGGCAGCGCTTTTGGCGGCGTTTCCGCATGAAACATTGCGGCTGGTGGCTTCGCGGGATTTCGTTTCGGGAAGTGCAACGCTGGCAATACTCGGCGTGCAGGGCATTTTCATGGCAATCGTGTTGCTGTACGTTGTGATTCTCAATGTAAGGATGCGGGTATGGTCCTCGACGATTTTCTGGGTGCTCAGCGGAGCGGCGATTGTCGCGATTGATATCGCGTTGCTGCCGCGACTGGGAATTGCGGGAGCCGCAGTCAGCCAACTCATCGTTACGGCGGCAGGGGCATTCATCCTCATCGGCATGCATTGGAAGCTGTTTCGGCAGGCCTTCAATCCTGCGTGGTTGTGGCAGACCGGAGTGGCGTTCGCCGGGGTCTTCGCTGTTTCGATTTTATGGCGGAGCCGCTCCGGCGGCCTCGCGTCGGCGATCCTCGGAATCGGTACTGGCGCTTGCTCGTTTTTGTTTTGCCTTTTTCTCACTCGCTACGTGAGTTGGAGTGACGTAAAACTCTTGAGGAATGCAATCTTCTAATATCGCGACTCGTCTCGTGAATCCCAACCGGGCTGTCGGCGCTGCGCATTTCCATTCAATTTCCGCCTGAAACATGAAACTCCTGCTGATCTGCAAAGGGGAATATCGTTACTTTTTTCCCCACATTGCGCATGCATTGAAAGTCCGGCACGGATGCCATGTAAGCGCGATGGCTTTTACTTCGCCCGCGTCAAGAATGCTGGAGCAGACACGCGCATTCGAAAAGGTGTTCAATCTGGCCGCGCATTTGAAGAGTATCGTACCCAATTCCGACCTGGAGAGCTGCGTCGCGTCCTTGCAAGCATGGGAGTTTGCGGGCGACGTGCCGCGCGTCAACACCATGATCCACGCGGATCGGATTATCAGCCGATATCCATTCCAGAGTGCGCTGCGAATGCTAGCAGCGGTTCGTCAGTTCTGGAACGATTTACTCGATGAAATACAGCTGGACGCCATTGTGGGGGAAATTGCGTGCGCCACGGAATGGGTGGCATGGTCGCTGGCGCACCGGATGGAGATTCACTATCTCGTTCCCTACCCAACCCCGGTTGCAAATAAATGTTTTTTCCTCGCTTCACCGGATGGTGTCTGGGAGCCAATGGAGCGTGTTTTTGAGCACGCGGGCGACGGCGGCTTGTCTTCACGGCAAACACAAATCGCGGACGAGTTCGTGCGTCAGTTCCGTGCGAAAAAGACAAAACCGCCATTCCTCTCCGGGGCGCAACGATCGCCTTTGATTCCGAATCTCCGTGAGCTGATTCGACGCGTGACTCGCATCGCGTTTCGATTCCAGACATTTGCTGAGGATGGCCCGTACGAAATAGGCTCATATCACGGGACGCCGCCCTGGATACCGGTCTGGGAAGACACAATGCGAATTGCCCGGCACGCAATAAGCGAGGCGGCAATCTTCGAGCGCAAAATCGCGGAAGGCCCAAAAGTCTATTTTCCGCTGCACGTGCAGCCGGAATTCACGACAGATGTTCGCGCTCCCTTCTTCACGAATCAGATTGCGCTGATCGAGAACATCAGCAAGAGCATGCCCATCGGGTACCGCTTAATCGTGAAAGAACATCCAGGAATGAAAGGGGAACGGAACGGTGGATATTACCGGGAAATTAAGAAGCTCCGTAATGTTCAGCTGTTGTCCCCATCGGTGGACAGTCACCAAGTGATTCAGCAATCGGATGTGGTGCTGACGATCACGGGAAGCAGTGCGTGGGAAGCGATTCTATATGGCAAACCAGTAATTGCGTTTGGGCCATTGTGTTACGGCTTCGGCGATTTGATCTATCGCTGCAACAACGTCACGGATCTGCCGGTAATTCTGCGGAGAGCGATCCACGGTTCCAAGCCACACCACAGCCAGATACTTAGACTCGTGTCGTCGCTTCTCGCGTCGGCGTACGAACTGGAATGGGGCGATCCCATACGAAATCCGCAAATCGCCGAACAGGCGAATGTGGCGAAAATTTCCGACGCAATCGTGAAGGAGATTTCTTCCCGAATGTCTTCGCGGGCGGCTGAAGCTCTGCCGGTCTAATCATGGAATTGTTCGAATTCCTCATGCTGTCGGTTCTGAATCTCGGTCTGATGGTCTTCATCATCAGAAAATGGGGAATCGCGTCCGCGGAAGGCTTTTGCATGGCATACCTGGGGATGGCGGTGCTCACCGACAACCTCGAACTGATCTTTCATTACATATTTTCTCCAGGCGTGTTGCCCCTGGGCTATCGTGAATTTGATTTTCGTGTGTACCCGACCGCCGTGCACGTTCTCGGCTTGCTCGTATTGATCATGGGTCTCTGTGTTGCGAATTTCAAGCCGAGCCCAATAGCCCGCGATCCTGACTCGGAACAACTACGGCGTCTTCGCGAGATCGGAATCGCGATTGCCATTATCGGGTTCATGCTCGCGGGCGTTGCACTGTATCTGGTTGGAGCGCTCACCGCGACGAACTTTTACTCTTCGCTGAATGAATTTCGAAGTCAGGCGTTGCCGTTTGGCGGCTTCTGGTACCGCGGAGCGGACATTGCTGTTTTCGGTATGGCGCTGACGCTGCCCAGTCTCAGGGAGAACACCAGCCGCTTCCTCGCGGTGCTCGCGTCCATGATGTTCGTCTCATTTTTTCTGCGAACAAACAAAGGCGGACTCGAGGAGCCGATCTTCTGGGCGGCCATCATTTTGCTGGTCTATAACCGCGCATTTTTTAAATCGCTCCTCAAAGTTCGGATACTTGCTTTCGCTTTGGCGATCGCGTTTTTCGGAATCGGAGCAAAGACGTGGTTTCTCCCCAAAATGCTGCATCGCCCGGCGGAAAGTGCAACGATCAGCAATCTTATACAAATGGCGGCGGCGACTGCGGAGACGCGATGGGGCGATGATAGTCTCTATCGCGGGTATTGCCAGTTCGTGAACACCTTGCCGGATAACCGATATTTATTTGAAGGCTCCAAAGTCGGTGTATATGCCCTCACGAGCTGGGTGCCGCGTTTTATTTACCGCGACAAGCCCGACCATCCATTTCGCGGTCTTGGCTTCATGATTTATTCGGACTTCCATTCGTTTCCCATGGAAACTCCGGCACCCACTCTAGTTGGCTCCATGATGGCGGACAACGGAATGGTGAGCCTGATCGAATATTTATTTGCAGCGGCTTTGTTCCTCGGGTGGTTTCGGCGCGCAGTCGCGAGCGAAGGCGCGCCGCTGTACTGGCACGTGGGGTACATATTTTTTGTGCTCTTTGGCGGGTTCTCGGCTGACGAGGGCGTCCTGGGGCTGGTTTATACGCTTCTTCTCGGATATGGCGTCGTCGCGGCGGCGTATCTGCTCGTCAGTGTCAGAAATATTGCAAACTCTTTCTCTCTCGCCGGCGTGGTGGTTCGGCCTGCGGTAATCCGTACCGAAAGCGATTCATTGTCCGCGTGACCGCGTTTTCATCCGGGAATCCTATTTTAATTTATTCAGCGCGGCATGCCTGACGCTGTTCACGTCATTGCTTCCGGCTAAATGCCAATTGGCGGACTTGCAGGTGCGGGCCGACGTCGTAGCGCCAGCGTCTCGCAGGCGATTTTCGGCGAAACCGTGAAAAAGAAAAGAGCAGGCCGGACGTCGACGCGACCGTGCATGCAAACAATCGCGAATGACAGTGCCACAACGGCGCTTCTAATCCGCCCCCGGCGCGGCGTCCTGTTCGTTGATTGCCAGGGGCTTGGTGACGTTGTGCAGAGTTTGCCATTGTTACGGGCTGTGTGCAGTTGGTCGGCAGGAAGATGGCCGATTCGCGTCCTGTTTGCCACGCCACAACATTATGAGCTTGTTCGCGAAGAAGGTTTGCGGCTGATCCCGTTCTTTGTCGGTGGCCTCCGCCGACATCCTGCCGGGCTGATGAATCTTTGGATGAAGCTGGCCGGGAAGTCTGATTTGATTGTATGCCCTCCGGAAATATCGCCGGGCAAACTTGCCTTACTGAAATACACAACGGGCGCGCGCTACGCGGCGGGAGAAGCGTCCGTTTCGTACAGTCGCTTTCTGAGCTTTTCCGTGGAGAAGACTTGGACCGAGCCTTATCTGGAAACGCAGGACAGAATCGCTGCTGCAATGGGATTTGATATACCGCTCGATCCACCGTCAATCCGACTAACCGCAGGGGAAGTCTCCTGGGCCACATCAGAACTGGTCCGCGCCCGGCTCACGGGCGCCAGACCTCTTGTAGGGGTTCAATGCTCGTCGATCGTGCCGTCGAAACGCTGGCCCGCGGAAAACTTCGGCCTGACGATTCGAAATCTGCGTGAGCAGGTTGCCAGCATCGGAGTCATTAGTCTTGGAATCGCGGCGGAACAGGCGGGCGCAATGGATGCGCAACGGATGAATGCAAATGTCCCGTGGCTCGACGGCATTGGCCGCTGGAGCGTCCGAGAAACGCTCGCCATGCTCAGCCAATGTGACGTTTTTATTTCCGGAGACACAGGGCTGATGCACATGGCCGCAGCCAGAGGCACGCCGACAGTCAGCATATTTGGGCCCACGTCGGCAGCAAGGCGTGCCCCGCGTTACAACGGCGGAATTGCCCTTTCCCCAACGGCAAGCTGCCATCCATGTTTTCGAGGCCAATGGACTCGGTGCGATTGCATCCGGCAAATCACGCCGGAGCAGGTTAGCAGCGCGGCGAGTTGCTGCCTGGAATCCATATTGGCGATGCAGTAGAAGCCGCCTCCCTTGACAGTGAAAGAAAGCGATTTGAACTCGCTGCCGCGCGTGTGCGTCATTGTCCCCTGCCGGAATGAGGCCAGGTCTATCGCGCGCTGCCTCGAATCAATCCTCGTGAACGACTACCCGAAGAACAAACTGGAAATCTTCGTCGTGGATGGCATAAGCGATGACGGGACGTGGGCAATCGTTTGCGAATTCGTTCGCGAATACCCCCAGGTCATCGGGCTGCTCAATATGAAACAAATCACGCCGGCAGCCCTGAATGTGGGAATCAGACATGCGACCGCCGAAATTATTTTCCGCATCGACGCGCACGCCCGCGTGTCGCCAGATTATTTGCGCCTATGTGTAGAGGGTCTCCGCAAGCATCAAGCGGACAATATAGGCGGCGCAATGGAAACACTCCCCGCCAATGACGGGTTGAGCGCGAGGGCCATCGCGGCCAGCATCAGTCATCCGTTTGGAGTCGGCAATTCTGGTTTTCGCGTGCCCAGGGGAAAAGTAACCGTTACGGACACCGTGTTTGGAGGCTGCTATCGCGGAGAAGTATTCCAGAAAATCGGATTGTTCAACGAGCGTCTAGTGCGAACACAAGACATGGAATTCAACCAGCGTTTGCGCAAAGCCGGCGGCCGAATTGTTCTCGATCCGGAAATTAAATGCTCCTATTACGCGTCTCCCGATCTCAAATCATTTGCGCGGCACAACTTTCACGATGGCTTGTGGGCCATTTTGCCATTCGCGCACAGCGAAGTCTCACCGGTGCGATTGCGCCACCTGATTCCGGCGGCATTCGTAGCCACGCTCAGTCTACTGATCATCGCCGGGGTCTGGTTCGCAGCGGCGCGCATATTGCTTGCAATAATTGCAGGCGCGTACGCAGCCATTAACGCTGCATCGTCGATTCACGTCGCGTGGCGCAATCGCAAGTTCCGGTATCTCTTCTTGATGCCTCTCGTTTTTGCCATTCGCCATTTCGCGTATGGCCTCGGGTCGCTTTGCGCCGTGATAAAACTTGCGTGCGACCGCGAATTTATTTTGACCACTCTGGGGAGAGCAAGAGTCAGGCCGGCTTAATTTATTGCAGTACGAATCGGAGTTCACTTGGGAGGCTCTGATGATGAAGCGGACGTTCGACGTGGCCGTGTCGCTTGTGGCTTTGAGCATTTGCTGGCCATTATTGGTTGTGATCGGGCTATTCATTAAATGTGACTCGCGCGGCCCGGCAATTTATCGCAGCCGGCGCGCGGGACGCTGGGGAAATCCGTTCCCCATCTTGAAATTCCGCACCATGGTCGTCGATGCAGAAAGGCTAGGCGGTCCGTCGACTGCCGATGACGATCCGCGGGTCACGCGCGCCGGCAAGCTTCTCAGAAAATACAAGCTCGACGAGCTTCCTCAATTGCTGAACGTGCTGAAGGGGGACATGAGCATCGTCGGCCCGCGGCCAGAAATCCTTCCGGAAGTCGAGCTTTATTCGGCGGAGGAACGGCAATTGCTGACCGTCCTCCCGGGAATTACGGACTGGGCGTCGCTGAAATTTCGCAACGAAGGCGAAATCCTCAAGGGGAGTCTGGACGCGCATCAGGCTTACCGGGAAATGATTCGTCCGGAGAAAATTCGTCTGGGACTCAAGTATGCTCGTAACCATTCTTTTTTGGAAGATCTGCACATCTTGATCGAAACGTTTACCGTCGTGATCCGCGGCGTAAGAAGCGATGCAACCGAGTGAGCGTCCGGAAATGACTGCACGGGGGCCCGCGCAAGAATCAACCCGGCGCGAATTGGCCGATCTTGCGCGCACGATTCGCGTTGATACGGCTCGAATGACACATCGCGCAAAGAGTTCGCATATCGGGTCATGTTTTTCGATCGCTGACTTGCTCGCGGTTCTGTACGCACGAATTCTTCGCGTCGATCCATCGCGGCCCGCATGGCCAGATCGAGACCGGTTCATTCTCAGCAAGGGACACGCTTGCGCGGTCCTTTACGCGGTGCTCGCCGAGAAGGGATTTTTCTCGAATAGCCGGCTGGACACTTTTTATCAGAATGGCTCCGCGCTTGGCGGCCACGCCATGCATTCCGTTCCGGGAGTCGAGGTTTCCACCGGATCGCTCGGTCACGGTCTCTCGCTCGGCTGCGGGATGGCTCTCGTCGGGAAGCGTCAAGGCTCGCCATTTCGTGTATTCGCTTTGCTCAGCGACGGCGAATGCGATGAAGGCTCCGTCTGGGAGGCGGCTCTTTTCGCAGGCCATCACCAACTCGAAAATCTTGTCGCCATCGTGGATTACAACGGGATTCAAAGCATTGGCCGCGTGAACGAAGTTCTGGGTTTGCATCCGTTCGCCGACAAATGGACCGCCTGCCGCTGGGCTGTTCAAGAAATCGACGGCCATAATCTCGAAGAAATTGAATCGGCGTTGCAGCACATTCCTCTCGAACGTGATCGTCCCACTTGCATCATCGCCCACACGATCAAGGGGAAGGGGGTGCGCTTCATGGAGGACAAACTTCTGTGGCATTACCGTTCGCCGAACGACGAAGAGCTGCGCTCGGCTCTGGATGAATTGGGCATCGTCGAGTGAGATCCGCTTTCATTCGCAGCCTCATCGAACTCGCGGAACAGGACAGCCGCGTCTGCTTGGTTACCGCCGATTTGGGATTCGGCGTCGTCGAGCTGTTCGCCCAGAAGTTCCCGAGCCAGTTCGTGAATGCAGGAGTGGCCGAACAAAATATGACGGGCATCGCTGCCGGAATGGCTCTGTGCGGCAAAGTAGTCTTCACTTATTCCATCGCAAACTTTCCCACGCTTCGATGCCTTGAACAGATTCGCAATGACGTTTGCTATCACCGTGCGGACGTGAAAATTGTAAGCGTGGGCGGCGGCCTTGCGTACGGCGCGCTGGGCGCAAGCCATCATGCAACGGAGGATATTGCGGTGATGCGGTCATTGCCGGAAATGACCGTCGTGGCGCCGGGTGATCCGGTCGAAGCGGAGGAGGCGACGAGGGCGCTGATGACTCGCGCGGGTCCGGCATACTTGCGGTTGGGAAGGTCCGGCGAGCCGCTCGTGCATTCCGAAAACATCGATTTTCAGATTGGCAAGGCAATTTGCGTTGCGGATGGTGATGATGTCACGTTGATTGCCACGGGAACAATGCTTCACGCCACCGTGCAAGCGGCACGGCAGCTCGCGCAGGAGGGAATAGCCACTCGCGTGCTCAGTATGCATACGATTAAGCCGCTCGATGTGGACGCGGTGTACGCCGCGGCGAAAGACACGCAAGCCATTGTCACGATCGAGGAGCACAGCATTATCGGCGGCCTCGGCAGCGCCGTCGCTGAGGTTCTTGCCGAATTCTCCGATTGTCATGTCCCTTTTAAGCGCATGGCTCTTCCATCGGCGTTCACCTCGGTCGGAAGCCGTGAATTCTTGACGAAGTCTTATTCATTGTCCGTCGAGGGCATCGTCGATTCAGCAATGCGGATTTTGCAGCTTGCGCGCACTCGCGCGTAGCTCGGGAATTATCACGGCCTCCTCAGCACTTCGACTAGGAGATGACAATGACCTACCGCGTGCCATTCGTTGATCCGAAGTCCCACTACCAGAAACTAAAGCCGGAAATTGACCGGGCGATCATCGACTGTCTTTCGAGCGGCGATCTGATTGATCGCGGCCAGCTTCGCGATTTTGAAGCGCGTCTTGCCGCATTCGTCGGCGTAAAGTATGCCGTCGGATTGAACAGTGGATATCACGCCCTTCATTTTTCGTTGTTGGCAGCGGGCGTCGGGCCCGGGGACGAAGTCATCACCGTGGCGCACACGTTTGTCGCCACTGTTTCCGCGATCGTCAACGTTGGCGCGCGGCCCGTGCTCGTTGAGGTCGGCGACGATTACAACATGAACGCAAATGCTTTCGAAGCGGCAATCACTCCCCGAACCAAGGCCGTCATTCCAGTGTCCCTCAACGGCCGCGTGTGCCAGATGGACCGCGTGATGGCGATTGCCGAAAAACATGGCTTGAAAGTGATAGAAGATTCCGCGCAGGCGCTCGGCGCGGAGTTCGGCGGACGCAAAGCCGGCTCATTTGGCCTCACGGGTTGTTTCAGTTTTTATCCATTTAAGATTCTTGGCGGCTTCGGCGATGGCGGCGCCATCACGACCAACGACCCGGATGTCGCGCGCATGGTTCGGCGGCTCCGCTATAACGGCGAAGATCGCGAAACTGGCGAGTATCATTATCACGGTGCGACCGCGTTACTCGATAACGTCCAAGCGGCCGTATTAAATGTCAAACTGAGCTATCTTCCGCGCTGGATCGAACATCGGCGCAGGAGTGCAACGCTGTACCGCGAAGGTTTGCAGGGAATTCCGAATCTGCGGCTGCCGCATTTCGACGAATCCAACCAGCTCGATATATTTCAGAATTACGTGATTCGCACGGACGCGCGCGATCGCCTGCGACAGCACCTGGCAAACAATGGAACTGAGACTCTGATTCATTGGCCGAAGCCCATGTGGAAGCACGAACGCCTGGGCATTCAAGATCCCGGCCTCCCGGAAACGGAAAAAATATGCAAAGAAGTGATTTCGCTTCCCATGAGCGCCGAGACCACGCCGGAACAGGTTGAAATCGTTGTCGATTCCATTAGAAGTTTTTACGCGCCGATGCGTTACCACGTGGCCTCAGCCGGCCAGCCCGCCTGAACAACGCTGCTCAATAATGGTCCTCTCCTTCCACGCAAATTAATCTCTGAAACTCGTTTCTTCGAATCGCTCGGCGTTCCGCCCTTCATTCTCCGCGGCCACCTCTCTTATTTTCGCCCACCCTCCGGTTTTTCCCCCGGCCCAAAATATCTCCGCCGCGTCCTGGTCAAATGTACGTGTCACGATCCGCCAAGCGAACTTCATCCATGCCTCCAGAGACGAGACCAGCGAGCAGCAGAAAGAGGAGCGCGTTCGACGGAACATGCAGGTTGAAGTCCACGAAACTATGCATCAGCAGCGCGCAGCACGCGGCCAGCCCTCCTGCATGAAACGCGCGATTAAATGGATCTTCGCACGCGTGCAGATTTGCAAAGCCTTGCTGCGAAAGCACCACGATAAACGCCAATCCGAGGATGCCACCGATTGCCCCCGTCTCCGCCAGCAATTCCAGGTAATCGTTATGCGCATGATCCACCGCGCGCGCGTCATAGACAGTTTCATATTGCGGAAAAACAGTTTCCAGCGTGCCCAAGCCCGTGCCGGCCCACGGATGTGCCGCGACAATTCTCCACGTGTCGCGATCCATCGAGAGGCGCTGGTCGCGCGAAATGCTGCTCGCCGTCAGCTTATCAAAACGCTGGATCGTCGCGTTGGCTCCCAGCCACAGCATGAATGCCCCTGCAAGAACCACCAGAGATGCGAATGCGAAGAGCCGCCGGATTCTGATGCCACGCCATGGCGAAACAAAAACAAGAACCACGGCCGCGAAACCGAGCCCCACAATTCCGCCGCGCGAACCTGACATCACCAGCGCCGCAAGCGGCACCGCCGTAAATAAACCCACGAATGTCGCTTTCCCGCCGCGCCACGTGCCCTGCAGCAGCATGGCGAGGCCAAGAGGAGCGGTCAGTTCCACGAATCCCGCGAAATGATCGCGGTCCACAAACGGCCCAAAAGGTTCCGATGGATGCGGCAACGGAACGAACCAATAAAGCCGCCCGTTGAATGTCAGGTACTGCACAATTCCAAAAAGCGCGACCAGAAATCCCAGGCTTATCAAAAAAGCGGCGATAGCTTTCAATTGCGCCGTCGTGCGAAACGCCTCCACCGCCAAAAACGAAATCACAAAATACGAAATCCATTTGAGCATCTCGATCTTTGTCGCGTACGAATACGCCGATACGCCGAAAAGTTTCTGCGCGAAGCAGAACGCGATCAGTCCCAGCACGGGCACGTACAGCCAGTTTCCGTGGATTTCCACTCGCCGCGCTCGTATGGCGGCGACACCCCACAGCAAAAGCAGTCCCGCCGCGCCCATTTCGATCACGGCGGTTCCCCACACGGGCACTCCGCCGGCGGCCAGTACCGCAAACGCCAGCAGCCCGCATATCCCCACGCGAATCGCGCCCATCATTTGCTTGCCGTTGCCGTGTTCATGATCGGAATCAGCGATACGTCGTCGATCCACGCGACGCCCCGCAGTTCGTTGTCGAATTTCGTGCTCGGCGTGCGCCGCAGCAAAATCTCCAGCAATTGCGTGTCCGGACCAGTTTCAACATCAGCATGCACCTGCGTCCACGCGTTCGTGCCCACAAAGCCTCGCGTCAACGCCTGCACTTCTTGCGGATGGCGCGGATCGAAAATCTCAAATCCAATGCCGCTGTCGGTGGAAATTCCCGCCGTCCGCACATAAGCAACAAAGTGATACCGGCGGCGCGGCACGGCCGGCACATACTCGTAAATATCTTGGAAATTTACGTTGGCGCTTCCGTCAAATGTGATTCGCAGCGATCGTCGCCCCGAGTGTACGACGCCGCTGTCGAAATCGTACGAAGCACCGCGAACAGGCAACTCGCGCCAGTCGAATCCGCCGTTCACGAAATCGCGCTCGAATCCGCCGTTGAATATCAGCGAGCCGCCAGCCTCCGCTTCGTCCTGGCCGCCGCCTTGCTGTAACGCCTCTTTCCAAGCTCGCTCTGCCTCGCCCACGCGATTCTCGCCGATCAAATCATCCACTAAGCCAGCCGCATCATCTATCGCGACGCGTTGATGGAGCGTCAACAATCGCCTCCATGTCACAACCGCCGCATCCGTCTGCTTTCGCGAAACAAAATAATTAATTGCGCGGATATAATAATCGGTTTTCCGTGGCAGCAATCGATTCGCGATCGCGGAAGCATCCGGATCCGCGGCCCAGCATTCGGATATCGCGCTTGCCTCGAGCGATGGATCGTTAACCAGCGCGCGTCGCAGCTCCGCAAAACCCTCCGGCAAATTACGTTGGCGCAGCAGAAAGCTCCCATACCTCCACGCGACATCCGCCGAAATCGGAAAATCGCGCTGCGCCATTTCGTAATTCTGCGCAGCGGCCGATGAATCGCCATTCTCTTCGTTCGCTGCCGCAAGCTCCATCCACAGCCGTGCGTCTCGCGGATCGCTTTCCGTCGCTCTCTGCAAATCGCAAATGGCTTTTGCCAAGTTCCGCTGTTCCAGATTCCATCGGCTGTATAGCGCGAGATGCTCCCAAATGCGCGCATTGCCCGGCTCAAGCCGTGCCGCCGCGAACCACCGCGCGGGCTTGTCGGACTCGTTCCATTGCGTTGTCAGCCAGTCTTTGCCGGCCAGATACGAAAGTCCTCCCGCCATCAATAGAATTGCGGCAAGAAAAGACAGTCGCGCGCGAAAGTCGGATAGGTCAACTTGCACTTACGCATTCTATACCTTCCAAGATTGATTAATGTGAAGGAACGATAGATATTGGTGGCGGGGGGGATCAAAACGGCTTGAGAGAAATTACGCCGCCGGCGCCCAACAAAAAGTTCAGACGCCGGCAGCGCCAAGTTGCGTTACCGCTTCAATGTATTTTCGATGAACGCCGCCACATTCGCCTTCAGCTTGTCGTGAGCCGCATCGTTCACGTACATCATGTGGCCCGCGTCGTAATATTTCAATTGGATGTGGCTGCGCAGGCTCGCCGGCAAATCGAGATGGTCCATCGTGTATTCCGTCTCGAAAAACGGCGTGGCCAGGTCGAAATATCCATTTTCGACCTGAACGTGCAAGTGCGGATTCGATACCATCGCGTGGACTAAATCCGGTTCCACGTTTGGCGCGCCCGGAAAACCGAATCCGCGACCGCCGTGTTTCCAATCCCAGTGCGCGCCCGCGAAATTTGCTCCGACCAGATACGTCATGCCTTTGCCGAAATGCAAATCTTGCCGGACGTAATCATTGAAGGCTGCCGTGTAAGCCCCGCTGATCGCCGTGGATTGAGGATCGTACGAACCGTATTCCGCGAGTGGATCGTACGAAAAGCCGGAGAAGCGCGAGTCCAGCCGCCCCGTGGTAAGCCCGCGGCTGCGCTGCAACTCCGCCATGAACTGCGGCAAATTAACACGCAGATTCGCTTTCAAAATATAATCTTCGCTCAGGCCCGTGAACCCCGCCAGTTTCTTCGCCACGGCTTCTTTTTCCGTGTCGCTGATTGTGTTGCCCTTCAGCAGCGCGTCTTCATACTCGGTCGACGCGAACTGCCGCGCCTGCTCGATAACGTTGTCCAGATTCGCGGGACAGCCTTGCAGGAGTTTGTGATAGCAGGCCGTCGCCGCATAACTGGGCAGGTACAGCACGTACGCCAGATCCTCGCCGGGGTAAAACGAAATCGTGCCAAGATCGAGTACCGACGACATCAGCACAATCCCGTTCAAGTCCATGTTGTAATGTGACTGCAGATAATTTCCCACCACGGCCGAGCGGAACGTCCCGTAGCTTTCGCCGATTAAAAACTTCGGCGAGTTCCAGCGATTATTTTCCGTCACATAATTATTGATGAACTGTCCGAACGCGCGCATGTCCTGATCCACGCCCCAGAAATCCTTGTTGTGCGCTTTGCCGACAGCATGGCTGAATCCCGTGCCCATTGCGTCGATGAACACTTCGTCCGTTACATCGAGCAGCGAATCCTGATTGTCGACCAGCTTGTAAGGAGCCGGCGGTGTGGCCGTCGCATCCGAAGTCACCACGCGCTTCGGCCCGTAAGCTCCCATGTGCAGCCAGATCGTTGACGATCCCGGGCCGCCGTTATAGAAAAAAGCCACGGGACGCGTCGTCATGTCCTTGATGTCGCTGCGCGTGTACGCCACGTAAAACATCAGCCCTGTTGGCTCGCCCTTGTCGTTTTTCAGCAGAATCGTTCCCGCCGTCGCCTTGTACGGAATGGTCTGGCCGCCGATGCGAATCGTGTGGTCTGTTACGGATGATTCTTCCTTTGGCTGTTCCTTCCGGCAAGATTTGTTTGCCTCCGGCTTCGCTTCATTCTTTTCGTGATCGTGCATTTGCGCCGTCGCTGACGGCGCGTACCCGCAAATCAAAAAAATGCCCAGGAGAACTCCCATTGCGCCCGGGCCAAGTATTCTTTTCATCGTGACACTCCCTTTGCGATGTATTTCGTTTAAACGAATTGCGGAGGGATTCTACCGAGCCTGCGTCGCCTAAGTCAAAAAGTCTTCACGCCGCCGCGCGGGCATGCAAGAAGCCGAGCAGGCAGGTTTCTGGTCGCGCATATCGGAATCGTCTCCACAAAAGAAAAAATCCAGCAGGACGGAAAGCATTTCAGTTGGCCCGGGCGAAATGCGATCAAAAATTATAACGAATGCGATGTCGCATCCTCTTTACGCTATGATGATCCCATCGCGCCGAACGCGGACTCATGCCACATTCGCAACGCAACTATGATGCGGTTGTAATTGGCTCCGGACCCAACGGACTGGCCGCAGCCATCACTCTCGCCCAAGCCGGCAAATCGGTTGCGGTTTATGAAGCGGAACCCGGCATCGGCGGAGGCGCGCGTTCCGCTGAGTTAACGCTTCCGGGCTTCGTTCACGATGTCTGCTCGGCCGTTCATCCGATGGCCGTTAGTTCTCCTTTTTTTCGGAAGTTGCCGCTCGGTCAATTCGGTCTGCGTTGGATTCAGCCGGATGCGCCGCTCGCGCATCCGTTCGACGACGGCACCGCCGTTGTCTTGGCACGTTCGATGGAGGAAAGCGCTCCGCAATTCGCCGAAGATGCCGATGCGGTTCGATCGCTGATCGATCCGCTTGTGAAATCGTGGGATCCGTTGATCGAATCGGTTTTAGCGCCGCCGCGATTCCCGCGCCATCCACTGCCGATGGCGCGTTTTGCATGGAATGCGTTTTGGCCCGCAACTCGATTAGCGAGGCGCAAATTTAAAAATGCGCGCGCTCGCGCCGTCTTTGCCGGCATGGCCGCGCATTCGATGCTGCCTCTCGAAAACATTCTATCGGGCGCGTTTGGACTGCTCATGTGGGCCACGTGCCACAGCGTGGGATGGCCTTTCGCGGCGGGCGGTTCGCAATCGCTATCGAATGCGCTCGCTGAATTATTGCGTTCGCTGGGAGGAGATATTTTTACGAGCCACCGTGTGAACCATCTCGCCGAATTGCCGCCTGCTCGCGCAATTTTGTGCGACATCACGCCGCGGCAATTTCTTCCAATCGCCGGCGGAAATATCAGCGATCGCGAGCGGCGCGGTTTCGAAAATTATCGCTACGGCCCCGGAGTATTCAAAGTGGATTGGGCGCTCGACAGTCCGGTGCCGTGGAATGCTGCGGAGTGCGCTCGCGCCGGAACCGTGCACATCGGCGGCACGCTCGAAGAAATCGCGGAATCGGAGCGCGCGCCCTCGCTAGGAAAAATAGCGGAGCGCCCATTCGTGCTCTTTGCGCAACCTTCGCTCTTTGATTCCACGCGCGCGCCAGCCGGCAAACACACCGCGTGGGCTTATTGCCATGTGCCGAATGGCAGTGGAATCGACATGCTCGAGCGGATTGAAAAGCAAGTCGAGCGTTTCGCTTCCGGTTTTACCAACCGCATTCTCGCGCGCTCCGTCATGACGCCCGCCGAAATGCAAATTCATAATGCGAATTTGATCGGCGGCGACATCGGCGGAGGTTCCGTGGAGATTCGCCAGTTTTTTTTCCGCCCCGGCGTAAAACTTTATTCCACGTCCCTGCCTCGTGTTTTTCTCTGTTCGTCAGCGACTCCGCCGGGGCCCGGCGTGCACGGAATGTGCGGATATTTCGCCGCGCAACGCGCGCTGCGAAAATGTTTTTAACGAGATTCGTTTCGCGAGGATCAAAGGATTGGGGTGAGCGACGGGATTTGAACCCGCGACCCTCGGTGCCACAGACCGATGCTCTACCAACTGAGCTACGCTCACCGCCGCGTGAGTGAATCATAGCACGCGCCCCGAAACGAGCAAAGGCCGCGCGGGCCGTTGTCTTAGCGCGCGGCCGGGCACCGCAAGGAAAAACTTCGTTCGACTTTGCGCGGGTAGCCCAAAAAAAACGCACGAGCTTCGCGAACTTACTGTGCGAGTAACGCGCCGTGTCATTTGACGGACGCATATTTTCGAGAATCAGTTTTGGTTTCGCGGGCGGAAAGGGATTGGCGAGGATGCGTCCCGGGGCGGGCGCGATTTTTTCAGCTGTGAACGCGCGTAATCGGCCCAGGGTCCATTGGACTGGTGCTGCAGGTAGAGAATCCAGTGCTGCAGCGCGAGCTGTTTTTCGTTTTGCTTTTCGTATGCGGAAGCCAGATTAAAATGCGCGTCGGTGTGATCGGGCTCGAGTTCGATCGCTCGACGCAAATGCCAGACGGCTTTTTCGAATTCGCCGATTTCGTCCAGGATGCAGCCGAGATTGAAATGGCAGACGGCTTTTTGGGGATCAAGCGCCAGGGCGGTGTAGAACGACTTGCGGGCATTTTCCAATTCGCCCTGCTGAAAAAAAACGCAGCCTAAATTAATGTGCGGCTCGCACCACGCCGGTTGCATTTCAATTACGCGCCGGTAGAGCCGCATGGCTTCATCCATCGCGCCGGGACGAGCTTCGCATTTCAAGGCATACTCAAAAATTTCTTCCGCCGTTCGAGAATCCATCTGGCGAACGTTTGCGGCTCCCGTCTGAATGTGAAAGGGGAGAAGAAACTGTCCGGTGAGGGGTTCGATGGCGTTGCTGGCGCTGCCGGGAGGAATCGCGGCGATCTGCCGGCCGCTTGCAAATAATTGCAATTCGCCGATGGCAATTTTGTTTTCGCCGCAACCGCGTTGCAGGACAGCGACGGCACGGCACAATTGTTTTGCGGGAATTCGCTGTTCCGTGATCGCCTTGATGGAACGCAGGGCGATGAGATCGCGGAAATTGTAGAAGCGCTCTCCCCAACGCGCCTGGGGCACGACGAGGCGGAGCCTGTGCCAGTAGCGCAAACGGCGTGGCTGCACGCCTACAATTCGGCTGACTTCTCGTTGCGTGAAACGTTCTGGCAAGCCGCCCTTTTCCCGATGCGATCTCCGGCGCGCTCCGGCCGGATTCGACGCTCTTCCTGTAATGATTATCACACTCATGTCAAATCGAGTTCTGGAGGCTGGATACGGGAGGCCTGCCTGCGCAGGCAGGCTCGGATAAGAAGACGGTCTCTGCTATCAGCAGTCCGTGAAATAAGTGCGAATTTGTACCGATTAGAACGGGGCGCGATCGTTTGCTTTGTGCGAGATACGAGACATTCTAATAATTTGTTGTACCGATTAGAACTTCCGGAAGCAGAGCGCACGTTGCGAAAACCTGAGGCGCGCGGAGAAAATAAAATGGGAAAATAAGGACGATTAGAAACGGAGGCTGGAAGCTGGAGGTTAGAGGGGCGCCTCGGCGGGTAGGCTGGAATGGCAACGCGAGACGATGATAAAAATGGCTGCGGTGAAAAGCGAATTTTGTACCGATTAGAACGGGGTGCGGTTGTTTGTTTTGTGTGAGTTACGGGCGATTCTAATAATTTGTTGTACCGATTAGAAATTGGCGAGGGTTGGGGCCAGAATGCCGGGGAGCGGCTTGGGACAAGGGTTAGGCGGAGCAGAGACTCCACGGGAGTTCTCGCTGGATTTCTGTGGTGCGGGGACCGAAGATCAGTCGTTTGTGTATCATAACTAATAGACAGATATACCACAAGTTAACAGATTTGGCAAGGAGTTTTTGAGGATTCCTAGGTTTTTTGAATGCAGGGAAGAAAAGTCCCTACCCTTCGCCGAAAGCGCGAAGGATGGGGCAGCCGGCAAGCCATGGTCGGGCCCCGCAGAGGCCAAAGCAGAGATCGCGACGCAAGCGTCGCGCGGGCGGGTCTGAAGACCCGCCCCTACGAAAGGCAAAGCGGCATCGAGCCGCCGCACTCCATAAGACACGGGAGGCGCACGGGCTGAAGCCTGCCTGCGGCAGGCAGGTCTGTGCCACAACGAAGAAAAAGACACGCCGCGCGACGCGCGGCGCGGCCCGACCCTTCGTTCCTCAGGGCAAGCCATAGTCGGGCCCTACAAAGGCAAAGACCCCACCCTTCACAAAAACCGTTCAGGATGGGGCACCCGCAACGACAAAAGCAAAGACCCCCACCCTTCGCAAAAGACGCTCCCTTCCTGCGTCCCTTCGCGAATTCGCTCAGGACGAGCAGGGCAGGCACGGGCACACGCCGCGCGACGCGCGGCGCGGCCCGACCCTTCGTTCCTCAGGGCAAGCCATAGTCGGGCCCTACAAAAGCGAAGACCCCACCCTTCGCCGAAAGCGCGAAGGATGGGGCACGCGCAAGAAATTTCTGGGGGAGGCGCAGTTCGAAGAAAGCCCCACGCTCGCAAAAGCATGGGGCACCCGAAAAGGCCAAGCGCTGACCTAGGCCATCCGGCCAAAGCAGAAGCCGCGACGCAGGCGTCGCGCGGGCATCCGGCGGAGGGCGTGATGGGGTACAATAGTACGAGAATTTAACGAAGGCGATGGAGTTCGCCTGAACCGCTCGAAAGAGCTGATGACTCCTGGCAGCCGCGAGGCCTCCAGGAGTTTTTTGTTGGGCGCCCGCGGGGCGGAAATGGGAGCGAAAGTGCGCATTCTGTTGCTGGCAATATTTGGAGTGGTGGGAACACTGGCGCGGTATGGGCTGGAAGGCGTGGTGCAGCACCGGTCGGGATCAAGCTTTCCGTATGGGACGCTGAGCGTGAATCTGGTGGGATGTTTCCTGCTGGGGCTGGTGGGGAAATTTGCGCTGAATCATGTGTCGATTTCGCCGGATTGGCGCATTGGTTTGACGGTGGGGCTCTTCGGGGCGTTTACGACGTTTTCGACGTTTAGTTGGGAGACGATTCGGATGTTAGAGGATGGGGAGTGGACGAAAGGGATGGTTTATGTGGCGGCGAGCGTGTTGCTGGGGTTGGTTGTGATGCTGGCGGGGATTCGGTTGGGTGATGTGATGTAGGAGCAAAGAGGCGCCGCGCGTTGCGCGGCGCGGGCGACCCTTGGGTCGCCCCTACAATGACATTAAGGAGGGGTGGCGTTTACGGCGGGGATGAATCCCGGCCCCTACGGGAGATAGGGCGAGAAGAAGAACGCCTGGCGGGGGCCAGGCGCGGGCCGACCATAGTCGGCCTCTACGAAGGCAAGGGGACGGGGGAGGATGCAGGAAAGAGGAAGGGTGAAAGGCAAAGCGGCGTCGAGCCGCCGCACTCCTTAAGACACGGGCGACGAACAGGAACTCTTAGGAGGACGCATGACACACGAGCGATTCGAGGGGGAGCGCACGTTGATGCGCATACATATTGGGGAGTCGGACCATTGGCATGGCAAGCCTTTGTATCAGGCCATCGTGGAGATGTTTCGCGCGGAGAAGTTTTCGGGCGTGACGGTGCTGCGCGGCGTGGGGGGATTTGGGTCGTCGAGCATTTATCACACCGATAAGATACTGCGGCTGTCGCAGGACCTGCCGATCGTGGTTGAAGTGGTGGAGTACAACGAACGGATCGAGCAGATTCTGCCGCGACTCGATGAGATGGTTGGCGGAGGCTTGATTACGCTGGAAAAAGTGCGAGTGATTCTGTATCGCACGGGGAAATAGGCGCGAAGGTTTTTGCCTGGGAGCGGGGCGGAATGAGCGAAAAGCTACAGCTCGGCGAAAATCACCGGCGCGCCGTTTCCGTGCTGCTGCGCGGACTCGAACGAATGTGCGATGAGATTGAATCGGCGCTGGTGGAAGCGCCCGGCGTTCTGCGGCGGGTGAAGGACGATCTATCGGCCGCGCAGGGCATGGCTTTGAGGAAGATGAGCGGGCGGGTGCGGGGAGAAATTCGGCGGCTGAATTTGGAGATTGAATTGGAGCCTGGCGTGCGCTCCCGCCAGCGAACGATCCGCGCGATTCTCTCGGTGAACATCATCAACCTGGAGGAATCGGGATCGGAACGGCTCCGCGGTTATGGGGCGCTGTCGAAAGAGGCGGCAGCGCAGCTCGATGGGGAATTCAACCGCCTGATTGCATTGCTGGAAGAAATGGAGGCAGTGGTGGAGCAGAAGTGATGCACGAGTAATGCTTGTGGCTCGCGGGCGGGCGACGCTATAGAATATGCGCATGGCACAAACATTCTTGATTTTTGATTTTGGCACGGATGAAGAGGCGGCGCAGGAAGCGCGGCATCGCATCGAGGGGTGGAAGCAGGGTTTCCGGCTGGGGAAGAAAATCGAATTTAAATTCGAGAGGCGGTCTTTGGAGGGCGAGGAGTCGGAGGCGGAAGAAGACGACGCCAAGCCGAAAAACAAAAGGAAAGAGTCCGAGGAGGGCGAGGCTGTGCGGTTGATTGTGCGGCTGGATTTCTCGAATCACGAGAAGAATCTGGCGCAAACGTGGGTGGAGCGGATTCCGGCGGATGAGGCGTTTGAGTCGGCGAAAGGCGAAGTGATTCGCGCGAACGAGGCTGCATTTGAGAGGACGAGGGAGATTTTTGAGTCACTGAAATAGGCAGCGGCGAGTGGCTCAAGTGGCTAGAGACGAGTGAAAGGCGAAAAGCGAAAGGCGAAAAGCGAAAAGCGAAAAGCAGATTCCTCGCGGCGCAAACAGCGCGCTTCCGCTCGGAATGACAGTTTTTTAGTTTGTCGCGATTCGGGGGATTCTGCGTCTTTCCGTCGGCGCTGCAAGACCAAGGGCGCACCGCAGAGTCGCCGATAGACGCAGCGGGGATGCAACGGGTGATGGGCGACGGTTGAGTTGACACGAAGGGTTGCAGATTGGTGGGGGCAATTCGTTCCGCTATAATGGGCGAAGTGATGCGAAACTCGCGAAGTGGAAGGTAGCCGATGGTCGTGCAGACAAAAACGAAGACAGCGAAGTTCGATGCCGCGAAATATCACGGGTTGGACCGCGATGCATTGATTCGGCTGTATCGCGTGATGTTCCTGTCGCGGCGACTGGACGATCGCGAGATTCAGCTTAAGCGTCAAAATAAAATTTATTTCCAGATCAGCAGCGCGGGGCACGAAGCCGCAACGGCTGCCGCCGGGCTTGTGTTCAAGCCTGGATACGATTGGTTCTATCTTTATTACCGCGACCGCGCGCTGTGCCTGATGCTGGGCGTGACGCCTTACGACATGCTGCTCGAAGGAGTGGGCGCGAAGGACGATCCGGCGTCAGGCGGACGGCAGATGCCGTCGCACTGGGGGCACCAGGACTACAACATCGTTTCCAAATCTTCGCCGACGGGAACGCAATGGCTGCAAGCCGTGGGCGCGGCGGAAGCGTCACTGTACTACGACCGGTTTCCGAAGGCGCTGGCGCAAGCGAAAGCGGCGCCGCTCGGAAAGGCTGTACGGCACGAGCGCGACGAAGTGGTTTGCGTTTCGGGCGGCGAAGGCTCGACGAGCGAAGGGGAATTCTGGGAGGCGCTGAATACGGCATCGACGAAAAAGCTGCCGGTGGTGTTTTTCATCGAGAATAACGGGTACGCGATTTCAGTTCCGTGCGAAGTGCAGACGCCGGGCGGCAACGTGGCGCATCTGGTTGCGAATCATCCGGGATTGCACATCGAGGACTACGACGGAACGGATCCGCTGGAAAGTTACGCGGCGTGCCAGCGCGCGGTGGCGCATTGCCGCGAGCGGCGCGGACCAGCGTTGCTGCACGCGCACGTGACGCGGCCCTATTCGCACTCGCTTTCCGACGACGAGAAACTTTACAAGGCCGCCGAGGAGCGCGAAGCGGAAGCGCAACGCGATCCGATTCCGCGATTTGGATTGTATCTGGTGCGCGAGGGGATCGTGGACGAGCGCGAGCTGGAGGCCTTGGAGGCCGGGGTCGAAAAGGAGATTCTCGAGGCGACAGACAAGGCGCTCGCGGCTGAGATTCCGACGGCGGATTCAGTTTACGAATTTGTTTATTCGGCGGACGTCGATCCCACGGGAGCGGATTTTGCGGCGGAGCCGCAACCGTCGGGCGCTCCGCTGACGATGGTCGAAATGGTTTCCGCGACGCTGATGGATGAGATGGGACGCGACGAGCGAATCGTTGTGTTCGGCGAAGACGTGGCGGATTGCAGCCGCGAAGAGCATTTGGAGAAGCTGAAGGGGAAAGGCGGCGTATTCAAGGCGACTTCCGGTTTGCAGCGGCGCTACGGCGGCGGCCGCGTGTTCAATTCTCCGCTGGCCGAGGCGAATATCGTGGGGCGGTCGATTGGCATGGGCACGCGCGGAATGAAGCCGGTGCCGGAAATTCAGTTCTTCGATTACATCTGGCCGGCGATGATGCAACTGCGCAACGAGTTCGCGACGATGCGGTGGAGGTCGGCGAATACGTTCAAATGTCCGGCGGTGATTCGCGTGGCGATTGGCGGGTATTTGACGGGCGGCGCGATTTATCACAGCCAGTGCGGGGAAGTGATTTTCACGCACATTCCCGGGCTGCGCGTGGTGATGCCTTCAACGGCGCTCGATTTGTGCGGCCTGCTGCGCACTGCGATTCGTTGCGACGATCCGGTGCTGTTTCTGGAGCACAAGCATTTGTATCGGCAGCCTTACAACCGGTCGCCGTATCCCGGGCCGGATTACATGGTTCCATTTGGCAAAGCGCGACTGGCGCGCGCAGGGACGGACGTGACGATTGTCACTTACGGCGCATTAGTTCACCGGGCGGAAGTGGCGGCGGCGGAACTGGCGCGGCATGGAACTGAAGTTGAGATTTTGGATTTGCGGACGCTAAGCCCGTACGACTGGGAAGCGATTGCGGCGTCGGTGCGAAAGACGAATCGCGTGATTGTCGCGTATGAAGATTCGCTATCGTGGGGCTACGGCGCGGAGATTGCGGCGCGGATCGCGGACGAGCTTTTTGAAGAGCTGGATGCGCCGGTTCGGCGCGTGGCGGCGACGGATACGTTTTGCGCGTATCAGCCGAAGCTGGAAGACGAAATTCTGCCGCAGACGGAAGATATTCTGCGCGCGGTGCGGGATTTGGTGGCGTTCTGACGCTTTGCAGGGAGATGTGAAACCTTTCAGGCTCGGTTGCCGTACCTGTAGGCAGTGACTTGGTTGAGGCCCGTCGAAATGGCGGGAATGGAGGACATCATGAATTGCCCGAACTGCCAGAGGGACATTACCAATTATTCGAACTTTTGCTATTTCTGCGGTGCGCGCCAGGCGCAAGCAGGAACGTCCGCGGCGCCGCCGCGACGGCTGCACCGTTCCGCGATCGATAGCAAAATCAGCGGAGTTTGCGGAGGGATGGCGGAATATTTTGCGATGGATTCGACGCTGGTGAGGCTGCTGTGGGTGATGGTGACGTTCTTCACGGGGATTATTCCCGGCGTGCTGGTGTATGTAGCCGCCTGGTTGATTATGCCGGAGGGAGGGCTGCCCATGCCCGTGCCGCCAGTGACGCAGACGACAGAAGCGCCGCAGGCGTCGGCTTAATTCGGCGCTGGATGTTGCTGAAAAATTAAAGAGCCGGCCCCTCGAAGCTCGGGGTAAACGGGATGCCCTTCGCCGATGCTCAGGACGAGCCGGCGCTACGACGTCTCGCTGCGGTTTCGGGCCCCGCTGAAAACGAAAAAGAGCCGGCCCCTCGAAGCTCGGAGTAAACGGACGCCCTACGCCGATGCTCAGGGTGAGCCGGGCGCTACGGAAACCCACCCTGCTTCTCGGAAAGCCAACAGAGCCAGACGGCTGCTAGGCGTTGTTTTTGAAAATCGCGCGGTCGAGGGATATGGCGCCGGCTCCGACGGCGACGAGGGTGAAGGCCGCGACGGCAAGCGCGAGCGGGAGCTGGTAATTGCTTACCGCCATCACGCCGCCGTGAGGCAGGTTGACTCTCCAAATGACGACGGCCATCTCCCCGGCGATCAACAGCGCGACGATTCGCGTGAACAGACCAACAATCAACAGGCAGCCGCCGAAAAATTCCACGATGCCCGCGACATACACGAAATAAGAAGGGAAGCCCATGCGGGGAAATTCCTGCAGGGCTTCGTGCGTGTGCGTGAACAGCTTCGGGAAACCGTAATAGACAAAAATAATTCCCAGGCCGAGGCGAAGCAGGAGGAGCGCCAGCGGTCTGAGCTTGTCGAAATGGTGCATCGTTTCACCCCTTGCTGGGAATTTTTCCTGTTCGCGTAGCGGATCGCGCCGACATTCTAACAGAAGTGTGACTCGACTGGGCACACGGGTTGCGGCATTTCTTCGATGCGACGACGGATGATATAGAATCGTGCGCGAATCAGAAAGGCGAGTGATTTGTTACGGGCCAAGTACACGCGCATTGCGGGAGCTTGCAGCAAATACGGGCGCGCGCGCGAATTGATTTCAAGCTGTGATCTGGCCGCGGCGGCGGAGCTTGGGTTTGGAGGTTCTCGCTGATGCGGCGCGCGTTTCTGATTGTTCTGGTGCTGGGAATCATCGCGGCGGTTGCGATTCGCGAAGTGCGTTTGCACCGAAAACTTCCGCTGGAAACGGCTTATGTGGGCGCGCGAGGCGCGACGCTTTGGAACGGCACCGCTGAAGTCCGTACATCCGTCGCGACTCTTTCGTACGGCGAGCCGGTGCAAGTGTATCAGCGCGATGGCGAACATGTGCTCGTCAGCACGAAGGCGGGCGTGCAGGGCTGGGTTTCCGCAGGGTCGCTGCTGAGCATAGCTTTGTGGCAGTCCGCGGAGCTGCTGGACAAGGCAACAGCTTCGATGCCGGTGGAAGGGCGCGGGCGTACGCGCGCGCGCGGCAATTTGCACATGCGTCCCGGGCGACAGTGGGAAGTGATCGCGACCGCGCCGGGCGATACGCCCGTCGAGATGTTCGGGCGGCAAGCGGTGGCGAATCCGAAACGGCAAATGCGTGCTGGCAGCGTTTCCGGGCCGAGGATGGAGGATTGGTGGCTGGTTCGCGCGAGCATGGAAAATTCGGAGGGTATTTCAGGTTGGATGCTGGGCCGACTTGTAAGTCTGGATCTTCCCGAACCGCTTCCCGAGTATGAAAGCTCGGAGGGCATCGGCATCGTCGCGTGGTTCGAAATCAATCGGGCGGTGGACTCGACGGGGGCGGTGAAGCCCGAGTACCTGGTGATGGGAACGCGCGACGGAGAAGGGCGGCCGTGCGATTTCACGCTGGTTCGTGTTTATACGTGGAGCCCGGTGCGGCATCGCTACGAGACCGCTTTTATGGAACGCGGGTTGTGCGGCAGTTTACCGGTGGAAACCACTCCGGCGGCGAGGCCGGGCGGAGACGCGCGTTTTGGCTTTCGAAACGCGGGGCTGAACGGGACGGAAAATCGCACGTACGAAATGAAGCTGACGACGGTGCGTCGCATTGACGCGGGCGCGCGCGTCGGAAGAAAGGGGAAACGGCGCTGAGGAACATATTGAAAATGAAGAGCAGGGGATTTGAATTCGATGGAGCGGAGAATTTAATCCGAAGAAGGCTGTGGCCTGTGGTTTTGATTTCGTGCGCGCTGGTTGTGATGGCATCGTGCGGCACTCCGCAACACGCGGCGCAGAACGCGCCTCCACCGCCGTTCCAGTATTTGGGCGAGTGGGGCGCCGCGGGAACGGCCCCGGGACAATTGCAGAATCCGCGATCGTTTGGAACCGATGGCAATGGGAACGTCTACATTGCGGACGATGGCAAGCCCTCGCGAGTGGAGGAATTCAGTTCGCTGGGCCAGCCGTTGCTGGTATTTAACGTGGCGGGAAATCAGAACAACCGGGATGTGGCCGTGGACTCCGGAAACGCAATTTTCATCGTGGATGTTCGTTCGGCGCAGGTGCAGATTTTTTCTCCCGAAGGGGAAATGATTCGCACGCTGTCGTTCCGCAATCGCGGGCTGTTCAGCCATCCGGCGAGCATCGCCATTGAACCGTCGGGGGAGTTTTATCTGGCGGACTTTGAAAGCGGGAGAATCGCGAGGATGTGGCCGCGCGGACGGATTTTGCAATCCTGGGGCAAACCGACGGGCCTGCCCGTGAAGCGCTGGACGCCATATCAATTGCGGCTGGACACGGAAGGGAATTTGTACGTGGCCGACGTGGAGAATCAGCGCGTCGAGAAGCTGTCGGGCGACGGGCAGTATGTTTCGTCGTGGGATTTCCCGTTCAGCGAACTAAAATCAAATCGAGAAGGGCCGAAGACGTATGGGCTGGCCGTATCGGTGAATTTTGTGGTGGCCACGGATGAGGCCAAGCGGTTGCTGGAAATTTGGACGCTCGACGGGCAGCCGAGGCTGACCGTGGATTTTTCGCAACATCCGGAATGGGGACGCAATGCGAGTCCTGCTGACGTTGCGTTCACGCCAAAAGGGGAGTTGATGGTTCTGGACCGGGCTGACGCGCGCGTGCTGCGATTCCGGATAAACATATCGGGCAGCGAATCGAATTTGCGGGGCCACTAGAAAATACGAGGAATTTATTTTGACATTGTTGCTGAGTGAAGCGGATGTTCAGTCGCTGTTGACGATGGCTTTGGCGATCGAGGCCGCCGAGGATGCATTCCGGCGGCTGGCGGACGGTAGCGCGCAGTTCCATTCCCGCCAGCGGCTGCATCTGCCGGGGAATTCCTACCTGCATTACATGGCCGCCGCGGACGGGACCGGCGGGTACATGGGGATGAAAATTTACACAAGCGCGCGCGAGGGCTTACGCTTTATGGTGCCTCTTTTTCAGGCAAAGACTGGCGAGATGCTGGCGTTGATCGAAGCGAGCTACTTGGGCCAGATGCGGACAGGAGCGGCGAGCGGCGTCGCCACGAAATTACTGGCGCGCGCGGATGCGAGGAATGTAGGAATTATTGGCACGGGCTTTCAGGCGCGGACGCAACTCGAAGCCGTGGGAGCCGTGCGGAAAGTCGAGCGTGTTTGCGCGTTTGGGCGCGATACGGAACGACGTGAGCGGTTTGCGCGTGAGATGAGCGAAAAGCTGGGCGTGCCGGTCGAGGCCGCCGCTTCGGCGGAGGAAGCTGTGCGCGAGGCCGATATTGTGATCACTTCGACTACGGCGTCAAAGCCAGTTCTCGAAGGACGATGGCTGCGCGCGGGAATGCACATCAACGCGATTGGAGCGAATTTCCCGGAGAAGGCGGAGTTGGATACCGAAGCGGTGAATCGAGCCGATGTGATTTTCACGGATTCGCGCGAGCAATCGAAACTGGAGGCAGGGGATCTGATCCAGGCATTCGAGGGAGATTCCTCACGATGGAAGGACGTGAAAGAGCTTAGCGATTTAATTGCGGGGCGCGTGGCAGGGCGCACGTCGCGCGAACAGATCACGCTGTTCAAGTCGAACGGGATTGCGATTGAGGACGTGGTGACGGCCGGACGAATTTACGAACTGGCGCTGCAGCGTGGCGTTGGCAGTAGCGTGGAATTGTGGGAATCCAAGTCAGCGAATTAACGAACGGACGATTAAGATTTCGGCTTGCTCAAGCGCTTGGCGAGGGCCTCATGGAGGCGGGTACGAATGTCCTCGGACAGCGGCAGCGGCTCGGAATTGCAAAAAATCTGAATTGTTTTTTTCGTTGTGTCCACCAGCAAGTGGCAATCCTCGCAGTGCTCCAAGTGAATTTCGATGGATTGCTGCAAGTTCGAGTCGAGTCCGCCATCGAGATAATTACAAAGCTCCCGCACTACGTTTTTACAATTCATTGGCTTACACCTCTTTGAAAATACCGATTCAGCTTTTCTCGCAACTTCAGCCTGGCGCGAAGCAGGCGGGATTTGACCGCCGGAACGGAAAGGCCCAGGGCTTCGGCGGTTTCTTCCGTGGAGAGTTCGTCGATGTCGCGAAGCTGGAAGACGAGGCGAAACGCAGGATCGAGTTCGCCGATGACACGAGAAAGAATTCCAGCAAGCTCGCCTTGAGCAAAATGCTGCTCGGGCGAAGGGCCCCAGTCCTCGATTTCGCGGGGCATGAAGTTGTCTTCGGTTTCGATGTCTTCGTCGAGCGAAACCTCTTTTGTGCGGCGCTTGCGAAGTTTCATCAGGGCCTGATTCACCGCAATGCGGACGAGCCAGGTGTAAAAGCGCGAATTGCCCTGAAAATCCGGAAGGTGCTCGAAAGCCTTGAGGAACGCTTCCTGCGATACGTCCTGCGCGTCTTCGGTGTTCTGCGTGATGTGCTGGGCGAGGCGAAAAATTTTTCGCTCGTAACGATTCACGAGATCTTCGAAGGCGGCCACATCGCCCGCTTTCGCCGCGGCGACGTAGATAGCCTCATTGTCGATGGGCGTTGCTTGGGAGGGCGCGACCTTTGCGTTTGCCGGTTCCATACCTGATGGAGGCTCCATTTCAGATGATAAAGACAAAGCGTAGCACAAACGGCGGCAAACTCCTCGCGAGTGCGTAATGCTATCTGACGCGGGAGGGGCACGGAAGATTCTAAAGTTTTTGAAGATGTCATGACAGCGCCGATGTTTATACGCATTCGGGTGGCGCGGCGGCGCTTTCGCGCGTGCGGGCGGTATGCTAGACTCGCGGCAGCGAGCGAGAATCACGTCGCGAAAAATGCGAAGTGAAAATTGCTCGCGCATCGGTGGAACTTCGGGCTCTGTGCGACGATTCCCCGCAAACCCCGCCAGGCCCGGAAGGGAGCAACGGTAGCGGTCAGTTTCGTGTGCCGCGGAGTACCCGAAGTTCCTTCCACAGACACGGGGCGAACCTAAAAAATCAATGGCCTATCAAGTGATCGCGCGCAAATGGCGGCCGCAAACGTTCCGGCAAATTGTCGGACAGCGGCACGTGACGCAAACGCTCGAAAACGCAATCGGGCAGAACCGGCTGGCGCATGCGTATATTTTTTGCGGGACACGCGGCGTGGGGAAAACGACGACGGCGCGCATCCTGGCGAAATGCTTGAACTGCGTGAAGGGACCGACAGCCGAGCCGTGCAATGAATGCGACGCCTGCCGCGAAATCACCGCGGGGGGATCGCTGGACGTGCTCGAAATCGACGCGGCGTCGAACCGCGGCATCGATCAAATTCGCGAACTGCGCGAGATGGTGCGTTACGCGCCGGCGTCCGGACGCTACAAGGTAGTGATCCTCGACGAGGCGCACCAGCTAACGGATGAAGCTTCAAACGCACTGCTGAAAACCCTGGAAGAGCCTCCCGAGAAAGTTGTATTTATTTTGGCGACGACGCAGCCCGAGGATTTGGCCGACACGATTAAGTCACGGGCACAGCTTTTTCAGTTCCGGTCGCTGACATTTCAAGAAATTGCGGGCGCGCTCGAGCACATCGCCAAGGAAGAAAAGTTGGAGATCGAGCCGGGAGCCATTGCGGTGCTGGCGCGCGCGGCGGAGGGCAGCTTGCGCGACGGGCTTTCGTTGCTCGAACAAGCGATCGCATATTCCGGCGAAAAGATCACGGATGCGCAAGTGCGCGAACTGCTGGGCGTGGTCGCGGAAGAGGTGCTTGACGAGTTGGTGGAGGCGATTGCGAATCATTCCGCCGAGCGCGCGCTGACGCTGGTGCAGCGATTGCACGCCGAGGGGCACAATTTGCAGCATTTCTGCCGCGAGTCGATTCGGCACGCGCGCAATTTGCTGGTGGCGAAAGTTTCCGGCGCGGATTCGCCATTGATCGCGGCGCCGGCGGATGAACGCCGGCGGCTGGAGAAGCAAGCGGCGCTTTTCGGGGAAGAGGATTTGACAAGGTTCTTTCAACTATTGCTCGCGACGGATGATGATTTGCGGCGAAGGCCGGATCCGCGGTTGCATCTCGAGCTTGGCCTGCTGCGGCTGGTGAACGCGGCGCGGCTTGCACCGCTTGAGGAAGTTCTGACGGAACTGCGCGGCGAATCGAGCGCGCCTCCGACGTCTGGGCGAAACATGGCGCCGGGACGTTCCGCATCGGGAACCGCGAGTCCGCCTGCAGGCAGCGAGCGCCATGGCGGTGCGAGCGAGAAGAAATTTCAGGCGGCTGCGGCGGCGGGGTCAAGCGAGAATTTGAAGTCGCCAATTGCGCATGGGACAGTGGCGGAAAAATCCGGGCCGGTGCCCGTTTCCGCGCCGCGCGTGGTTTCGAAGATCGCGGAAAGCCAATTCAGCGGGCTCGCGGCGGCGCAGGTGGAGTCCATTCAATCCGCGCTGCGGAATCGGCAGAAATTTTTGTGGTCCATGGTGGAGCACGCGAGCCGGTGGGAACTGCAAGGCAGCGAAATGAATTTATATTTTCCGCCGGAGAGCCGCGCGCTTGCGGAAATGTTGCAGGCGCGGGACCCCATGGAGAAGTTGCGCACCGTGTTGAGCAGCGTAATGGGCCAACCGCTCCGCGTTTGTGTTAAACTCGATTCCAGCCGAAGCTCGTTGCCGCGAGCATCTGAATTGCGCGCACGATTTGAAGAAGATCCCATCGTGCGGGCGATGCTGGAGCGTTTCGGCGGCCAAATTTCGGACGTGAAGCGGCGAAGCGAGGACTGAAATGGAAGTCAAAGCTCTGCAACAAATGATGTCTCAGTTGTGGCAGATGCAGGAGAACCTGGAGCATCGGCGCGGGGAAATCCGCGTGGAAGCAACGGCGGGCGGCGGAATGGTGGCCGTGAAAATGAACGGCCAGAAGCAACTCACCGAAGTGATGATCGAGCCGGATATATTCGCCGGCAAGGACCAGGAGATGCTGCAGGATTTGGTTCTCGCCGCGGTCAATGAAGCCTCGCGCCGCGTGGATGAAGAGCTTGCCAAGCAAGTGAAAGACATGGCTGGGAGCCTGCCGGGAGTGGCCGGCATGCGTATTCCGGGACTTTTCTGAACCGCACGCACTTGCGCGCACAGACGGTTTCGCAACGGATTTCCATCCGCAGAATATTCCTGTCAATATACGTGGACCGCTAATGCCCGATTTTGCGCCATCGATCACGCGATTAATCGACGAACTGAAGCACCTGCCGGGTATTGGACAGAAAACGGCGCAACGGCTGGCGTTTCATTTGCTGCGCGTGGATCGCGGGCAAGCGCTGGCGCTTTCCGACGCGATTCGCGAGGCGAAAGAAAAGATCCGGGAATGCTCGGTTTGCAACAACATCACGGATGCGGATCCGTGTTATTTCTGTACAAGTCCCACGCGGAGCAAGAAGACAATTTGCGTGGTGGAAGAAGCGCCGAATATCTCCGCAGTGGAAAAAACGCGCGAGTACAACGGAATGTATCACGTGCTGGGCGGCGCGCTTTCGCCGTTGCAGGGCCGCGGGCCGGAGCAACTGAAAATCAAGAGCCTGATCGAGCGACTGAAGGGCGGGACGGTCGAGGAAATTATCATCGCGACGAATCCCACGGCGGAGGGCGAAGCGACTGCTGTCTACCTGTCGAAGCTGATCAAGCCGCTCGGCGTGCGGGCAACGCGCATCGCCATGGGCATCCCCGTCGGCTCGGATTTGGAATACGCCGACGAGGTGACCATGATGAAGGCGATGGAAGGCCGGCGCGAGCTTTAGCAGCCCGTTGAAAAAACGCCATTGGTTTTCATCCCTGCCGCCGCGAGAGACCCGCAGTTTGCAAAAAAACTCAAGGAAAATGCAGGTTCCTCCTCGCGGTTGCTCGTCGGAATGACATCGCGTAGCGCTCTTCCGCGAACCGTGGAGCCGTAACCCGCAAAACTTTCCGGTTTTTTCAACAAGCTGTCAGGGTGGGCTGCGTCCCTTTCTTATTTTTCTTTACTGCGCCGCGGATTGCAAGGACGCTGCGGCGGCGTTGATGGCGTCCGCTTCCTTCTGCAACACACCCGCGACGATTCCGATTTGTTGCGTGGCCTGCTGCCAATTCTTCTGCTCGATCGCTTCGCGGACTCCGGGAATCGTCTTCACACCATAGCCAGTGAAAATACCCGGGGCATACAGCTCATTTTTGTACCACGGACGGCCGGGCAAACCGGCGGCACTGAGCAAATCGCGCTCGGTCTGCATGAGCGCCAGATTCACGGGTTTGAAAGAAGCGTCCGCAGCCGCGGACGCATATGTTTGCTGCGCCTTGGTGAACGCTGCTTGATAACGCTGGGCGCTCTGACTGAGGTTGGCCAGTGCGGTGTCCATCGGAGAGAAATCCAAGTTAGGCTCAGGCGATTCGGCGGTTGGCGGAACATAGGTTTTCGTCGGGTCGCTAATCGCGGCGAAAACACCGTCCTGGATTTCCTTGTTCTGTTCGTTGATTTGATCGCTCTCGGTTTTGGCCAGTTCCTTGAGTTCGGACATGTACTGGCCGAGTGCGTCGGTGAGGCCGGTGAAATCGAAAGGAACGACATCGGCATCCGCCAAGCGCATCACGGTGGTGCCGGTGACTTGCGCGAGAGCGCGGCCGTATTCTTCCGTGGGATCACCGAAATGCGAATACCAGTAATAGTCGTCGTAAATCGAGTGGTAAATTCCGCCGCCAGATTCGCCGCCGAAGCCGTAGTCAATCGAGGCAATTCCGGCGTGGTCGATAAACGCGGAATAATCGGAGCCGGAACCGAGGTCGCCGATTATGAGATTTTTTTGCGACTCGATCTTCCGACGATCGGCGGCGTTTGGCGCGTGGGCGATGCGACTCAGTTGCAAACGCTTCCAGACGGAGATGTTTTTCTCCGGATCCTGAACATCCTTCGCCACGTCGTTCACAAGCGATTCGAGGGTGTGCGAGCCTTCCGCGCGCAAATAGCCGCGGCCGTTCGAGTCGGAATTCACGTAAGCGACGGCGTGAGTGTTGAGTTCGTCGATATGCTCTTCGACCCATTCGGTAGAACCGAGAAGGCCGGGCTCTTCGCCATCCCACGCGCAATAGACAATCGTGCGCTTGGGACGCCAGCCCTGTTTGTAGAGCACGCTCATCGCGCGCGCTTCTTCGAGCAAGGAAACCTGGCCGGAGATGGGATCCTGCGCGCCATTCACCCAGGCATCGTAGTGATTGCCGCGAATCACCCATTCATCGGGAAACACCGAGCCTGGGAGCTTTGCGATTACGTCGTGGACGGGCTTCAGATCCCAATTGAACGCAAGCTTCAGGTGGACTTCGGCCGGCCCTGGGCCGATGTGATAGGTGATGGGCAAAGCGCCGCGCCAGCCGTGGGGAGCGACAGGGCCACCGAGCGCTTTCAGCAACGGCAAGGCATCGCCGTAGGAAATGGGCTGCACGGGGATGGGTTCGATGGTTTTCGCGTCCTTGAGAGGCAGACGTTTGGCATTCGCCGTGGCACCGACGCCGGGTGTGAGGGGATCGCCGGGATAAATTTCCATTTCCATCACGCTGCCGCGCTGCACGCCTTCGTCAGGACGATACGGGCCTTTGGGGAAAACATCGCCTTCATAGTAGCCGTCGTCACGCGGGTCAGAATAGATCAAGCAGCCAATCGCGCCGTGTTGGGCGGCAAGCTTCGGTTTGATGCCGCGCCAGGAATGGCCGTAACGAGCGATGACAATTGCGCCCTTCACGGAAATTCCCATGCGCTCGAGCCGCTCATAATCTTCGGGGACGCCGTAGTTCACGTAGACAAGCGGGGCAGTGACGTCGCCATCCGGGGAATAGGCGTTGTAGGTGGGGAGTTGCTCGGCGTGCTGCGAGGAAGTTGGATCGCCGGGGACGGTTGGTTCTTCGAGTTTGGCGACAAAGTGAGTGGGAGCGACAAGCTCGACGACGCGTTCCTTCGGCGTGGGGAACAAGACATCGAACGTTTCGATATGTGCGTCCCATCCCCATTTTTTGAACTGCGCGAGGAGCCATTCGCTGTTCTGCTTGTCGTAAGGCGAGCCGATGTGGTGCGGGCGCGCCGCGAGCAACTGCATGTCCGCCTTCATATTGTCTGGCGAAGGGATGGCGCGGAACTTCTGCTCCCAATTTTGCTCGGCCGCGCCGGAGGTGCCGAAGAAGCCGCTGAGGCTCGCCTGCTCTTGCTGCTGACCGACCGTTACCAGCGGAAGGCAGAAAATCAAACCGATTAGAAATGCGAGACGACGCATAAAACCTCCAAAGATTTGGACCGGCTATTACAACACATTTTCATACTTGCGCTCGAGTCGGGCACCCGGCGATTGGCGTGTTATCACGGCGGGAACGCCAAAGTCAATTGAGAAGAGAATGCGCGCGGGCAATTTGTCCGGGTTGCGTCGTTGCGCGGGGCTGGAGTATAACGAATGCATAGTCCACGGAGGATTATGATGGCGTCTCTCTCCGAATATATGTCGCGTTATGACCACGAGCACACGAATCGGTGGAATAAGCTGTGCCACGGCATTGGGATTCCGCTGGTGATTTCCGGGATTGTTTTGTTGTTTATGCTGCACTGGCGCCTGGGGCTGGCGCTGTTTGTTTTGGGCTGGATTTTCCTGTTTGGCGGCCATCGCATTGAGGGCAACAAACCCGCGTTTTTCCAGGGCGTAGTCTATTTTTTGGTCGGGCCACTCTGGATCGCCAAGGAAATCAAGGACGCCGTATTCGGCAGCGGTAAACAGTCGCCGGGCGCGCACTGAATCTCTGCAACTTTCGGCGGCCGCACGCCTCGAAACGCACCTCGAAAGGTAACCTTTTTCGCACACCTGTACCCCGCCAGCCGCCACTCGAAAGCCCCGGATGGTAAGGTAAGAAATTGCCGCCGAGGGGCAGTGTGTGACCGAGCAGAAGGCAGCCACCGAAGCCGATATTCAGAAACGGCGAAGCACGCGAATTGCGCAGTCCGTGCCCGTCACGGTTATAGGTGTGGACGCCCTCGGGCAAGCCTTCAAAGAGCGAACTTCAACGGTATCGGTCAACTGCCACGGCTGTAAGTACCAGTCGAAACACTATGTTCCGAAGGACTCCCAAGTAACTATCGAGATTCCGCGCCCGCAATCGGACGCACCCGCTAGAATCGTGGAAGCAACAGTGGCATGGGTGCAGCGCCCGCGAACCGTACGCGAACTTTTCCAGATCGGCGTGCAATTTACGGTCCCGGGAAATGCATGGGGTATCGCGTTCCCGCCGGCAGATTGGTTTCCGCTTCCCGATGAACAGGAAGGTGGGATCCAGATCCCGGTACCGCCGGCCGCCGTGGACACGCTGGGAAATCAGCCGCTGATTCACCAAGAGACACCGGCCGGAACTCCTGCTCCAGTAATCGCGATGGAATCCGAAGTTGAGGCATCGAGCGAAGAGGCGAAAGACAACGTGCGAGTGCTGCCGGTCGCCGCACAGGCGCAGGAAACGATGTCTGCGGCGCGCCAGATGGCGCGGCTGGTCGCGGAAGCAAAGCAGCACCTGCGGCGCTCGATGCAGAGCGACGCAGCCGAAGCGGTGGCGCAGGAAGTACAAACCGCCCGCGAACAGGTGGGAGTGCAACTGCGCGCGGCCGTGAATGAGGCCGTCGAGGATTCCGTAACAAAAGCGACGGAAAAATCAGTTCATGCGTCGGTGCAGAACGCAGTTCAAAGCGCTGTGCGGGACTCGCTCGAGCAACTCGTGGGGCAGGCAACGCAACAGGTAGTTCAAAATGCGTTGGCCGCCTTCGAGCAAGCGCGGCGGGCTGCGGCTCCCAAGCCCGAAGAATTGGACACGCAGGTGCGGGCGGCAGTCGAGCGTGTGGTCGAAACTTCCGCGGCAAAGCTAGCTGAACAAACGATTCAGCAGAGCGTGCAGCAAAGCGTGGAGCAGGGGGTAAAGCAGTCCGTGCAGCAGGCCGTCGAGCGAGCCACCGCGAATTTGCCGATAGCACAACGGGCTGCCACGGTCACCGCGCCGACAGAAGAAATGCTGCGGCAGTTGGATGAGGCGGCGCAGGCGCGGCTCGCAAACTGGCGCAAAGAACTCGAAGATGCCGCGGGCAAGCTCCAGGAACAATCGCGCGGCAATTTGAGCGCGGAGTCCGAAGCGGCCACGCGCAAATGGCGCGAACAGTTTGACGTGGCGTTGACGGGCGCGTCGGCGCAGATGACCGAGCAGTTAAACCAGATTTCGCATGCCGCCACAGCGCGCGCAGAGCAAGAAATCTCAGCGAGAAGCGCGTCATTGCAGGGCCTGCTCAACGAAGCGGCTTCCGAAGCACAGCGGCATCTCGATGGACTGCTGGCATCGCAGACCGCGGAGTTGAACCGCCGCGTTGATGGCGTGATCCAGAAAAAGGCGGGCGAGCTCGAAAAACCCATCAATGACGTGGCCGAAGGCGCACTGAAACGGCTGGCCGAGCAAGTGGAGCAGCAGCTCGCGCCGCACTACGAGCGAGCCCGGCAGAGCGGGCAGCAGATTACAGCCACAAGCCAGGAAGTTGAGCAGAAACTGCAGCAGTTGGCCAAGCAGGTGGAACAGCAACTGGCGCCGCAAATCGAGCGCGCGCAGCAGACTGGACAGGAGCTTAGGGCCACGAATCAGCATGCCGAGGATGCACTCCACCAATTCCGCGCGCAGATGCACGAAGTTTCCGAACAGGCGCTGACGGCGTCGCTGGAACGAATGCGGCAGCAATCGGCGGAATTGCCGGCGGAATTCGAGCAAACCTGCCGGGCCGCGCTGGCGCGCGTCGAGGAGGAGCTGGACGCCAAGAGCACGGACACGACGCATGCGACATTTGAAGCGCTTTACAAAGCTTCGGAGTGGTATCAGAAGAAGGCGCAGACCAGCATGCAGGCTACGCTCGAAAAGATGATGGACCAATCGACGGGGGCTTTGCGCGAGCGCGCCGCGGAAGTTTCGCGGATGTTCGGCTCGGAACTGGATCATTACAGCCGCAGCTATGTCGAGCACGCGCAGGGCATGATTGAAGAAGACGCGAAAGAAATCAAGCAGCGCACGCGGGAACAACTGGAAGAGACCGCGAAGACCGTGGCGGCAAGCACGACCGACGAACTTCACCGCATCACGAGCGAGAGCCTCGCGCGATTTGAGGAAGCGGCGAAAGTCTCGGCGGAGCAGACACAGGCAGGCATGAAGGAAGGCGCCGACAAAGCGCTGGGAGAGTTTGATACGCATCTGGAAGAACGAATGGTGCAGGGAGCGACGCTCGCGCGAAAGCATCTGGAGGAACAATTGAAACCGCTCGTCGAGGCGTTCTACGCCCGGCGCGAGGCGGAACAAGCGGCGTGGCTCGAGCAGATGAAGGGTTCAGTCGAAAAATCGATCGAGCAGTACAAGGAAAGGCTCGAAAACACGTCGAATTCCTGGCTGCTTGCTTCCGCGACAACGCTCGGCCAGCATTCAAAATCGGTACTCCAAACCCTTTCCGAGGCCGCGGAAGAGCGTCTTCGCGACACCTGCGCGGACGTTTTTGCGGGGCTTGGCGACACTCTGCGTTCGCGTTTGTTGGGACTTTCTTCCGAAGTCGGCACGGGGAAGAAACCGCCGGAGAAGAAATAAATTCCGGTTCGCTCCGCGCGGGTTCTGCACGTACTCGTCCACCACTTAAATCGGCATCCCGGTATCCGGTATAATACTGCGCATGGCCAATCGCGCCTATGCGAGCATTTGGTTGAGGAATTTTTCCGAGGAGACACTGCTCGAGAGCTGGGAACAATTTCTGCGCACGGTGCCCTTCTCGAAGGAGCGGCCGGGCTTTGGTGAACTGGTCATTCGAGCAATCGACACGGCGGAAACTCCGATCCTGGAACAAGACCTGCGTTCCGGGGAATACGGCGCGGAAGTGCTGATCGACCTGGCGCGGGAATATATCCACATTGACTCGTCATACGAAACGCAGGCTTGGTGGGATTTGTGGGTATACGACTCGCGGAGCAACGGCTGGGAACTGAAGCCGCAGCCGCTGGCGATCAATTGCTACGGTGATGAGTTCGATGACGGACTTTCGCAAGAGCACGGACATTTCCTGATTGACGCCGGCTTCGAACATTTGTTTACGGGCCACGCGGGGCTTCTTGGATTCCGCGGCACGGCTGGGCAGTACGGGGAGCACCCGGAAGAGGCCACGTTCGTTGCATTAATGTCACAACCGGAGAACTTACGCGCATATCACGAGAAAACGTGCGAGAACATTCGCAAGCTTTACGACTGGATGGCGCGAGTTGAAGCCGCACTGCCCGTGGAGCGATACCGGTTATGGTCCGAGGGAGAAGCAAATTTTGAAGCGCGGATGGAAGAAATCCTGGCGGGGCGTTAGCACGGTGCGGCCAAAGCGACATGTGGCCCTTTCGTGCGAGACGGGTACAAGTTAGAATTGTTTTTACTCGTTCGTCTCCGAGCCTGTGAGGAACCTTTGAGGAGAATCGTGCGACTCTTTTGGTTATTGGCCGTCTGCGGCGCGTTTGTGTTGATCGCATCCTGCGGCGGCAGCCCGCATCCAAATACTCAACGGACGGAGAAGCCGGCTGCTCCGGTATATCCACCGGAAGTGGATCAAGCGGCACAGAAGCTATTCGGGGCGGAAACGGAAGTGCTTGCGTATGGTGACTTGGCCGAAAATGGGAAACAAGAAGCCCTCGTGGTCAATCGGCTGAAAAAAACGCCGAAAGGGATGGTCCCTGGGAACCTGGTGACTCGCGCGGGGATTCTGGAGAATGAAGGCAAAGGTTCGTGGAAGGAAATCTTCCTTTGCGACGAGCATTTTAAGAACCCGAAAGGCTTTCTTGGCGGTCAGCCGCTCGCGCCCGTAAATGGCTGGCGCTTGCAATATGAACAGGACGCGAAAAAGGGGCTGGAGATGTATTTTACTCCGCTGCAAAAACCGGCCGGAGGTTATATCCAGACCTTTGGAGTGCGGTGGAATCCCGCAGTGAAGCGTTACCAAATGCTGGACCGGAATTTCGATAAATTCCAGGGCGAGCTTTCGACGCTCGAGCCTATCGACGCGACATCGAATTAATGAGCGCAGCCGCACAAGCCGTTTCCGCAACGAAGCCGCCAGAGCCGAAGGTCACGGCGTGGAGAGAGCTGCGCCGGCTGATCCCGTATGTCTCGCCCTATAAAGGCCCGGTATCGCTGGGCCTTTTTACCGTGATTTTGATGTCGCTGATTGGCGCGGTGCCGCCGCTGATCATCGGCGCGATCACCGATCTTCTCTCGGGCGCTCCGCAGCCGCTGCCCAATCTGACTACGGCGGTTCATCCCGGAGCTTTTGCGCCCTGGCCGTGGCTGCTACAGCCGATTCTATTCTTCTATGAGCCGAAAAATCGCCACGCATTGGGGATTCTTTGCCTGTTCCTGGTAGGCGTTGTGATCGTCAAGGGGGTGTTTTCATTCGCATCGCGGCGAGTTCTTATCGGGATTTCTCGAGACATCGAATACGACTTGAGGAACGATTTGCTGGGGCGGCTGGTGAAAATGGAGGCGGAATTTTACGTGCGGAACCGCACCGGCGAGCTGATGTCGCGCTGCACCAACGATCTGAACCAAGTGCGCAACGTGCTGGGGCCCGGCATCATGTACAGCGCGAATACCATTGTGGGCATGACGGTTGCGATCGCGCTGATGGCGAAGCTATCGCCGATGTTGACGATCGAAGTGCTGATCCCGGTGCCCATCGTCGCCCTGACCGTGCGCTATTTCGGAAAAATCATCCACGAACTGCAGAGCAAAGTGCAGGCCATGCTCGCGACGCTTTCCGCAAAGGCCCAGGAAAACCTCACCGGAATTCGCGTGGTTCGCGCGTACGGACAGGAAAATGCGGAAACGCACTCGTTCGACGAAGCGAATCGCCAGTACGTCGGGCAGAACATGAAGATGATTCGCGCGTGGAGCATGTTTTTTCCGGCGCTGCAACTGATTATCGGCATATCCGTTTTGCTGGTGCTGTGGCAAGGCAGCCGCATGGTGGTGCAAGGAAGAATGTCGCTTGGCGCGTTGATCGCTTTCTATAGTTATTTGCTGCAACTCGTTTTTCCGATGTTTGCGCTCGGATTTGTGACGAACATCTTCCAACGAGGCGCTGCTTCCATGCGGCGGCTGAATTACATCCTGGATGCGGAGCCGGCAATCAACGACTCCGCCGTGCGCGAGGCCAAAACCGCCGTGAAGGCTGACGAGATTCGCGGCGAGATCGAGTTTCGCGATCTGACGTTCACGTATCCGACGACCCGCGGCGGAAATGGCGCGAATTCCGGCGTCACGACGGAAGCCGATGCCGCGAACGAGCCGGTGCTGCGCGACATAAACTTGAAAATTCCAGCCGGCTCCACGGTAGCGATTGTCGGGCCTACGGGCAGCGGCAAATCGACACTGGCGGCGTTGGTCGCGCGGCTCTGGGAAGCGCCCTCGGGGACCCTGTTCATCGACGGCAAGCCCATCCGTGAATGGCCTCTCGCTACATTGCGGCGCGCCGTCGGGTTCGTTCCGCAGGATGCGTTCCTCTTTAGCGAAACGATTCGCGAAAATATCGCGTTTGGCGTAGCAGAGATTCAGCCGGATTCCGTGGAAGAAGCGGCGCAAATCGCCAGTATTTCCGGCGACATTTCGGACTTTCCTGCCCGATATGAAACGATCGTCGGCGAACGCGGCATCACGCTGTCGGGCGGGCAGAAGCAACGGACAACGCTGGCGCGGGCACTGATTCGCGATCCGAGGATATTGATTCTCGACGATGCGTTTGCGAGCGTCGACACGGACACCGAAGAAAAAATCCTGCAAGGGCTCGCCGATGTGCTGCGCCAGCGGACAACCATGCTCATTTCGCACCGGTGCTCGACGGTCCGCGACGCGGATCAGATCGTGGTGCTGCGCGATGGGCAGATTATTGAAAAGGGCACGCACGAGGAATTGATCGGGATCGGCGGGTATTACGCGGAGCTGTACCAAAAGCAATTGTTGGAAGAAGAGCTGGCGCGCGAATGAGCACGCATCACGAAGAAGAAGCTCTCGGGAAAATCTACGACGCGCGATTGACCCGGCGCCTGCTCTCATATCTTCGCCCGTACAAATGGCGTGTGTTTTTCGCGCTGGCGCTGACGCTGCTTGTTACGCCTCTTGAAGCCGTGGGGCCGTATCTTTTCCACGTCGCCATCGACTGGTACATCGATCCCGCGCTTCATTTCAAAATTACAAAGGCCGCCGCGTTTGCGGGAATCGGGTGGGTCGGGGCCGGATTCATCACCGCGCTCGTTCTCAGTTTCTCTTTGCAATATCTGCAAGTGCGCGTGATGCAGACCGTCGGCCAGCAAACCATGTACGATCTGCGAAAGCAGATTTTTGGGCATTTGCAACGGCTGCCCATGGCCTTTATGGATCGCACGCCCGTCGGCCGACTGGTGACGCGCGTTACCACCGACGTCGACGCCCTGAATGACCTGTTTGCTGCGGGCGTCGTGGCGATGCTCAACGATTTCTTCTTACTGATTTTTTTCATCGTCCTGATGCTGAAAATGAATTGGCGGCTCGCTTTGGCCGCTTTTGCCGTGCTGCCGCTGATGTTCGCCGTGACGTGGGTTTTCCGGAACAGCGTGCGCGATGCAAACCGCCGAATTCGCACGACGATTGCGCGAATCAACGCGTTTCTGCAGGAACACATTAGCGGGATGTCGGTCATCCAGCTTTTCAACCGCGAGCGCAAGGCGAGCGAGCAGTTTTCTGAATTGAACCGTTCCTATAACCGGGCCTTCAAGGACGCGATTTTAGCCTTTGCGCTTTTCTTTCCGACCATCGAATTTATCAGTTCCGCGGCGGTGGCGCTGATTTTGTGGTTTGGCGGCTTGCGGGTGCTCTTCGCGGGACTTGCCGTCGGAGTCGTCGTGGAGTTTTACCAGTATTCACAGCGCTTTTTCCGGCCCATTCAGGATTTGAGCGAAAAATTTAACATTTTGCAATCCGCGATGGCCGCGTCCGAGCGCATTTTCAGGCTTCTCGATGAGCCTCTGAAGGTTCAGTCGGCCCCCAACCCCGTGACGCTGGATCACCCGCGGGGCGAAATTGAATTTCGCAATGTGTGGTTTGCGTATCGCGGCGGAGAGAATCCGAGCGAAGAAGATTGGGTGTTGCGCGACGTTTCGTTTCGCGTAGCGCCCGGGCAAAGCATCGCCATCGTTGGGCATACCGGCGCGGGCAAGACGACGGTGATCCAGTTGTTGCTGCGGTTTTACGATATTCAGCGCGGCGAAATCCTGCTCGATGGCGTAAATATCCGCGAACTCGACCTGCAGAATTTGCGGCGGCTGTTCGGAATCGTGTTGCAGGACCCATTCCTTTTCAGCGGAACGATCGAATCGAACGTGCGTCTGGGAACAGAGTCAATCAAGTACAGCACGGCAGAGCAATCCTTGCGCGAAGTGGGACTTGGTCCCTTCATGGATTCCCTGCCGCATGGAATGGCTACGGAGGTAACGGAGCGCGGCGCAACATTGTCGGTTGGGCAGCGCCAGCTCATCAGTTTCGCGCGAGCCTTGGCGCACGACCCGCAATTCTTGATTCTGGATGAAGCAACATCCAGCGTCGACACGCAAACCGAGTCGCTGATCCGCGAGGCGCTTGATCGATTGCTCGCGGGGCGCACGGCTCTTGTGATTGCGCATCGTCTGAGCACGATTCAGCACGCCGATCGGATACTCGTGTTCCACAAAAGCAGGCTGCGCGAAGAAGGGACGCATCAGGAGCTGCTGGCGCGACGCGGGATTTACTATCGGCTTTATCAGCTCCAATACAAAGACCAGGAGTTGCGCTTGCCGGTTCCGGGCAGCGAGCCTGCCCGAGCGTCTTTGCCGGCAAATGATTAGTTCGCGGAGCTGCGAGTGCTGAGCCGCCCTGCGAGATGGCTTCCCCTCAATATTACGCAAAGCGTGATTACCGCCGGTGTTGAGCCTGCCCGATGACAGCTTCGCTGCAAATTCTTGTCTCCGCGGGCGAAGCCTCGGGCGATATGTACGCCGCGCGTTTGGCAAAAGCGATTCAAGCACGGACGGGCGCTCATTTATTCGGCATGGGCGGGCAAAAGATGCGCGAAGCGGGAGTCGAGCTGGTCGCCGACGCGTCGGAAATTGCTGTGGTGGGAATCACCGAGGTGTTGCATCGGCTTCCAGCCGTCTGGCGAGCATGGCGGCGGCTGGAACGGGAAGCAGCGCGGCGTAAACCGGCAATGGCGATCACCGTCGATTCGCCGGGATTCAATTTTGGCCTGGCGCGGCGTTTGAAGAAACGCGGAATTCGATGCGTTTATTTCATCAGCCCCCAAATTTGGGCGTGGCGCCCCCGGCGCATGCGCTGGATTCAGCGGCGATTCGAGCGCGTGCTCGTGATTTTTCCTTTCGAGGGAGATATTTATCGCAAAGCGGGCGTGGCCGTGAATTTCGTCGGGCATCCCCTGGTGGATTCGGTTCACGCCCAGATGACACGCGAGCAATTCGCGGCGCGATTTGGGCTGGACGCGAAACGCCCGATCGTAACCCTGCTGCCGGGAAGCCGTCCTAGCGAAATCCGGCGAAATATGCCCATTATTGCGGAGGCATGCGCGCGACTGCAGAGGGATCATCGACTACAGTTCGCGCTCGCCATCGCTCCCGAACTCGACGAGGGCATTTTCAACGTGTACGACCGGCCGAACTTGCTCATAACGCGCGTTCGAGGCGCGGTCTACGATGCCCTCGCGGCAGCGGACTGCGCGATCGTATCGAGCGGTACGGCTACAGTGGAGACCGCACTTCTGGGCACGCCCATGGTCGTTGTGTACCGACTCTCGGGGTTGACGGCAGTGATTGCGCGGCGGCTTGTTGTGACTCCTTTGTTCGCCATGGTGAATCTAATTGCGGGAAGCCAGGTGGTGCCGGAGTTGATCCAGGACAAACTGACGGCGGAGGCTCTGGAACGAGAAGTGCGGCGCTTGCTCGACTCCTCCGAAGCGCGCGAACAGCAGAAGCGCGACCTGGCTCAGGTTCGGGCCAAATTGGGCCCGGGAGGCGCCATTGACCGCGCTGCGGATGTTATCGCTGGGATGCTGTAAATCTTCGAAGGGCGGGCAACTGGCAGGCGCGGTTTGGTACTCTAATGAGCGGACATAAATGACACATAAAACAAAAGCTATTCGATCTCCAGCGATTCAGCTTTCATTTTTGCTTTTGTTGCTTGGTTTCTGCGCGGGCGTGTCGAGCGCGCAGACACGCGAACTGCCGAAATTCGATTTTCGTGCGGTGCATTACGACGTTCAAGCGTCGCTGCATCCCACGGAGGAGACGCTGACGGCGGACGCGAAGGTCGAGTTGGTCGCGAAGTCGGCGTCGCGAACCATCCTTGTGGAATTGCATCCGGACCTTCACGTGGACTCGGTGGAGCTCGCGGCCAATGGCCGGAAACTGGATTTTCAGCGCGACTCGTTCAATCCCCTCGATCTGGAAGTGACGCTGCCCTCGATGGCGCAGCCCGGTATGCATGTAACGCTGATTTTCGATTATTCCGGCGCATTTGCAAATGATGATGACAGCCCCACGAAGGACGTTCGCTTCGCATGGATCGACAGTAATTCCGCATATCTGCTGTTGCCCGCGCGATGGTTCCCGCTCACGGATTATCCATCGAACCGTTACACAGCGACGTTTCAAATCACCGTCCCGGACACTTTCGCGGTGACTGGCACGGGGCAATCCTCCACACCGAATTCATTGGCCGCCGAAAAACCGGGAGGGCCAACGCGGTCTGTCTATACGTTCAATTGCAAGGACGACGGGCCGGTCGGGACATTCGTCGCGGGGAACTTGCAGCTTTCACCCGTCCGCGCGCAAGGATTGTCGATTTCCGTTTTCGCGCCGCCAGCGGCAAGCGCCACGGCTTCCCGGTATGGCGATACGCTTGCGAATATTCTGACCTATTATTCCAGCGAGTTTGATGCTTTACCCTCACCGAATATCACGCTGGCGCAATTGCCCGACGGTACAGTCGATAGCTTTTCCGCGCCCGGATTGTTGCTTTTAAGCGCACGCGATTGGGGCACCACGGTGAACCAGAGCGAACTTTCGCACGCCGCCGCGCAACAGTGGTGGGGCAATCAAGTGCTGCCGGCATCGCCGGGCGACGCGTGGGTAACGGACGGTCTGGCGCAATACGTGAGCGCGATGTATCTGGAGCATTCGCAGGGCGAACAAGACTTCCGGCGCGAACTGACGAATTACGCGGTGGGATCCGTGATGTTCGAAGGCGCGGCGCCAATCGCACAGGCACAGGACCTTCAACCTTACTCACAGCAATACCAGGCGGTTGTGGTCGATAAGGGCGCAATGGTATTTCACATGCTGCGCACATCGATGGGCGACAATGCCTTTAATTCGTTGCTGCACGATTTCTACATCGCGCATGCCGGAAAGACGGCGACCATCGACGAATTCGAGAAGCTGGCGGCGACGAAACTGCCCGCGCAGAAGCCGGGCCAGCCTCAACTGAACCTGATTGCATTTTTTTCGCAGTGGCTCGATTCCACTGGCATTCCTGAATTCAAGCTCGATTACATCGTTTATCGGACGCCCAAGGGATTCAAAGTCGTCGGCAAAGTCACGCAGCCGCTGGAAACTTTCAACATGCCGGTCGAAATCCGCGTGGAAACCGAAGGCAACCCGGTGGCGAAAACGATTCAGGTGGTCGGGACCAATACGCCTTTCAAAATAGACACGTTCGGCAGGCCGAAGCCGGAGGGCATTTCGATTGATCCAGACAATGATCTGCTGAAATCCAGCCCCCAGCTGCACGTGAGGGCGCTCATCGCGCGCGGCGAAGGCTTGGCGGAACAAGGAAATTTGCAAGCCGCGATTCGGCAATATCAGCGAGCGCTAGCCCTGCAGGCGAACAATTCGCTGGCGGATTTCCGGATTGGCGAGGCGTATTTCTATCAGAAAAATTACTCGGCGTCGGCGGATTCATTTCGCAACGCGCTTGATGGCGACTTGGATTCGAGTTACAAATGGGTCGAGGTCTGGAGCCACATTTATCTGGGGAAGATTTTCGATCTGACCGGATCACGTGAACGCGCCATCAACGAATACCAAAAGGCCGAGGAATTGAAAGACAACACGGGCGGCGCACAACACGAAGCCGAGAAATATATGAAGTCGCCCTACACGACGGCGGGCAGCAGTACACAGGCTGCCGAATCAAAACCGGCGGCAAAGCCTTAGGAGGGTATCCTTCCGTTTCAGGCGTCCCCCGTTTCCTTTTTCATTTTCTGCCATACCTCCGCGAATGTCTCGAGCGATTCCTTGTCGAAAAGAACAAACTGAATTTGCTCCACGGAAGTCGGACCTTCGAGATGTTTTTGCGCCTCGGCCAGCATAATCTCCGCGCACTCGCGCATAGGAAAGCCAGCTATGCCCGTGCCCACGGCCGGAAAAGCGATCGTTTTGAGGTTATTCCGCGCGGCAATGCGAAGCGAATGAGCGATCGAGCTTCGCAACGCCTGCGCGGTCGTCCTGCCTCCAAGCTGCATACTCGCCGCATGGATTACGTGCGGCGCTTTCAAGCGGCCGCCGGACGTGATCGCTGCGCCGCCTACAGGAACTGAGCCGATGGCGTCGCATTCACGTTGAATCTGCTCGCCGCCTTTGCGCCGAATCGCTCCCGCCACTCCACCGCCGAGTTGCAAATCGTTGTTTGCGGCATTGACGATCGCGTCCGCATCCATCTCGGTCAAATCGCCCTGCAGCAAAACAATCTTGTCCGTGGTCTTTGTCATGACCGGCATCGATACCGCGTAATCTGGACCCTTATTCAGGCTTTCAGCTTTGTCGCTGCGTCCTTGTAATCAAATACGCCCCGGCCCGATTTGCGTCCCAACCGGGCCGCCTTCACATATTGCTCGATCAGCGGACACGGACGATATTTGTCGCCCAGCGTGCGGTGCAAATGCTGGAGGATGCTTAGACGCACATCGAGACCGACCAGATCGACCAGTTCGAACGGACCCATCGGGTGATTGAGGCCGAGCTTCAGAGCTTTGTCAATGTCGGCGGCGCTCGCGATTCCTTCCTGCAGCATGTAAAACGCTTCGTTGCCAATCATCGCGTTGATGCGGCTGGTGACGAAGCCGGGCGATTCGCGCACCACTACTACTTCCTTGCCCATCCTGCGGCCCGCTTCGGCGCACGCGCCCACTGTTGCTTCGGACGTCTCCAGCCCGCGCACAATTTCGAGCAGCTTCATTTTCTGAACGGGATTGAAGAAGTGCATGCCGATGCAGTTCTCGGCGCGAAACGTAATCGCCGCCATCTCCGTGATGGAAAGCGAGGAAGTATTGCTGGCGAAAATCGCGCCAGGCTTGGCAAGCTTGTCGAGGATCGTGAAAATTTCCAGTTTTGTTTCCATTTCCTCGGGTACGGCTTCGATGATCAGGTCCGCGTTGCGGCACGCGTCTTGCACGGAATTGGCCGTGGTGATGCGAGCGAGCGATTGCTGCTTCTGTTCCTCGGTAGCCTTGCCGCGCGCGATTCCTTCGTCGAATGCGCGGCGAATATATTCGAGTCCTTGCTCTCGCGTGGACTCCGAAACATCTTCGAGAATCGTCTGATAACCGGCGAGCGCGGAACAGTAGGCGATGCCGCGGCCCATTGTTCCCGCGCCGATGATTGCAACGGTCTTGATTTCCATTCGTTCTCCCTCGGAAGCATTCGTGCAAGCTTTGCCGAATTCCGAATCACGACTACACGCGCGCCGGAAAAAGCCGCGCCGCGTTGTCATACAGTATTTTGCGTTGCGCCGCCGGTGAAATCGGCAACGCGCGGAATTGTTCCATGTTGCCGCGAATCCCAGGAACGCCCGGGCCTGGCCAGTCCGTGCCCCACAGAACCTTGTCGGCAATCTCTTCGATGCGCGGAAAATGTTCCATCAGGCGCTTCGGCGGAATGCCAGAGATGTCGATGTACATGTTGGGATGACGCCGAACGAGAAAAAAGGCTTCATTCATCCAGAGCGGCCTTCCCCCGTGCGCGAGAATAATGATAAGGTCCGGAAAATCCACGGCGACATCGTCGGCAAGCATTGGCTGGGCGTAAACATTGCGCGCGCCCGGGAAAATTGATGTTCCTGTGTGAATCATCACCGGCATGTGATTTGCCTGCGCGCGTTCATACATCGCCGCAAGCGGGCCCAGGCCATCTCGATAGGCATTCGGCGCGAAAAGCTGATGCGAAGGATGCACTTTGAGCCCGCGAATGCCGATGCGCGCAAGGCGATCGGTTTCCGCGCCCGCGTCCGGCACGTATTTCGGATGCACAGAACCGAAAGCCAGCAATCGCTTTGGATCAGCCGAGCAATAGTCCGCGATCCAGTCGTTCACTTCCGGCGGAAAGCCAATCACGTCGGGGCTGACGTAATTAATCAGTCCGGCGCGTTCGATTCCCGCTTCATCCAGAAATTCCAGAAACAGTTTGGCATCGGCGGAATACTTTTGAACTTCCGGATAATCGTTGCGGCCTTTTTGAATCAATGCGAGGGCGTACGGCTTGAACATGTGCAGCGGCTGAATGTGAATATGAATGTCGATGACGGCGCCCGAGTCCGATGCCAAGCGATCCCTCCTTAGCGTTCAAGCGGAAAAGAAGACCTATGCGCTCCCGTGGCTGTTTCTCCATGTTTCTTCCAGCGCGCGGCGCGTGAACACGCGCACCATATCGCGGCGATAAACTGGCGTGGAACCTGAGGTTGTCAGCGGCTTGCCCGTTTGAATTGCGGCGTGCGCCGCGCGCTCGGCAAGTTCGAGCGACCATTTCTGGCCCACCAGCAACTCGCCAGCTTGGGGAACTAAAACTGGCGCTGGATTCACCGCTGACAACGCCACTCGCGCATCGCGGCACACACCTGCGGCATCGACTTCCATCGCGACCGCGACGCCCGCCAGCGGATAATCAATTGAATCTCGAACGCGTAATTTGTGGTACACGCCCCGGCGGCCTGCCATGCGCGCGGGAACGTGAACAGCGACGAGCAACTCGTTCCGCCCGAGAGCGATCCGATCCATGCCATCGTTCTTGTAAAAGTCGCGCAGCGCCACGCGGCGCCTGCCGGATGCGCCGGCAAGTTCTACTTCCGCGTCCAGCGTCAGAAGCGCGGGCGCGGAATCGCCCGACCAAGCCGCCCAGCAAAATTTCCCGCCCGGAGCCACGTGACAAACATCGCCGTCTTTTTTCAAGCAGCCGCCGAGCGATTGCCGCCAGAAATGCGACTGGTTGTACCAGCGGCAGCGCGTTTCCAGGCACAGGTTCCCGCCAATCGTTCCCATGTTGCGCTGCAGCGGGCCGGCGACAGTCGCAATCGCGCTCGCAAGCACGGGAAATTGCTCGCGCAGCCACGGCGTTTCCAGAATATTTGTCAGAGTCGCGGTGGCTCCGATGCGCAAGCCTTCGCGCGGCGAAAAACCAATTGTCGCCAGTTCGCGCAAAGGTTTGACGTCCACAAGCGCCTGCGGCGTGAAGAGCCTCATTTGCAAATTCGGAATCACGTCCGTGCCGCCGGCAATTATCATCGCGTCGGAGCCGTGTTGATCCAGCATGGAAACGGCGTCTTCGACCGCGCGCGGCCGAAGAACGCGAAATGCCGGAAGCGTCATCGGGCGCTCTCCGCAAGCTGCGTTTTCGTTGACCCGCTTGCCCCGTTGCCCACGTCTGATTTTTGCTTTTGGCGCAACGCGTCCAGGATTTTATCCGGCGTGATCGGAATGGAATTGATGCGCACGCCCACCGCATCGAAAATCGCATTCGCAATCGCCGGAATCGTGGCCGCCAGCGAACCTTCGCCCGCCTCCTTCGCGCCGAATGGACCCTCGGGATCAATGCTTTCGACGATGATGGATTCGATCTCCGGATTTTCTTTCGTCGCGGGGATTCGATATTCCAGCAGCGAAGGATTCATCAACCGGCCATCTTTCCAAATCATGTCTTCCTGTAGCGCTTGCCCGAAGCCCATATATACCGAGCCTTCGATCTGGCCTTTTACCGTGAGTGGATTGAGCGCCATCCCGCAATCGTGCGCCGCGACAATTTTATCGACGCGCACCTGGCCCGTCTCCGGGTCGACCGTGACTTCCGCGACTTGCGCGCTGTAGCTGTACGCCGGCGACGGCCCCACGCCCGCGCCCTTGAATTTTCCTCCGCGAGCCGTTTCGGGAGGCGCGTACGTGCCTTGCGCCACGAGCGCGCCATGAAATTCAAGTGCCGCGGCGACGGCCTCATCGAATGACAAGCTTTTGTTCGAATCGCTCGTGTGTGAAACGCGTCCGCTCTTGGCTTCCAGGTCGCTCGCCGCGCAGCCAAATTTCTTTGCGACCGCGGCAAGAATTTGCTCGCGCATATTTTTCGCCGCGTTCAGGCACGCATTGCCCGCCATGAACGTCACGCGGCTCGAATAGCTTCCCAAATCAATCGGCGTAAGCTCCGTATCGGCGGCGACCAGCTTGATGCGCTCCGTGGCGACTCCCAAAACTTCCGCGGCAATCTGCACTTGCATGGTGTCCGAACCCTGGCCGATTTCCGAAGCGCCTGTATAAACAGTCACCGCAGCGTCGCGATCAATCTTAATGTGTACGGTCGTGTGCGGCATGTTCGAGCGAATGATCGGATTCGCCGCGCCGCTCACGTAGTGGCTGCACGCGACGCCAATGCCTTTGCCGTAGGGCAGTTTGCCTTTCTTCGCGTTCCAGTTCGAACGCTCGAAAACTTTTTCAATGCATTCTGGCAAGCCGTAACTGGTGACGCGAAGCGAATTCGCCGTGATGCACGGAGCCTTCAGCAGATTCCGTCGCCGCACTTCGAGGGGATCGAGGCCGGCTTGGTGGCACAACTGATCGAGAATGGATTCAAAAGCGAAGCGTACGTTGACCGTGCCGTGACCGCGCATCGCACCGCACGCGGGCTTGTTCGTCAGGATACGGAAGCCGTCATAACGCACGTTCGCAATATCGTAAATCGCGCCGAGCAGCGCGCCCGAATAGAGCACCGTCACCGGGCCGTAGCCGCAGTAGGCGCCTCCGTCCTGAATGACTCGCGCCTGCACCGCCGTGATTTTTCCCGCGCGGCTGATGCCAACTTTCAAATAGACAATCGTGATCGGCCGGCCGCGATGCGCCAGAAACACTTCTTCGCGCGTGTACGTGATTTTCACCGGCCTGCGCGACTTCTTCGCCAGCACAGCCGCGGTAACTTCGAGCGGAATGATTTCGCTCTTGCCGCCAAACCCGCCGCCAATCAGCGGTTTGATCACGCGGATCTGGCTCATCGGCATTTCGCAAACCGACGCGATGGTGCGGTGAAGATAAAAAGGCACCTGCGTCGAGGAATAAACGGTCATGCGGTTGTCCGGTTCCCATATCGCGAGCGTCGCGTGCGGCTCCATCGCCGCCTGATTCACTTCGCCGGCGTAGTAACGCTCTTCCGCGACGAAATCCGCCTGCTCGAAGCCCCGGTCCGGATCGCCGAATACATGGTGATATTCTTTTTCGATATTCCGCGGGCGCTCGTCGTTGATCCAGTTGGATTCCGCCTTCATGGATTCTTCGGGATCGAACCACGCGGGCAATAGCTCGTAATCCACGCGAATCAAATCCAGCGCCTGCTCGGCAATTTCCGCGGTCGTGGCCGCGACGGCGGCAACGTTGTCCCCGATGTAAAGAACCTTGCCGAGCGCCAGGGCGCGTTCATCGTGGCCAATAGGCAAAATGCCGTAGGGATTGCGAGCATCCTCGCTGGTGGCAATCACTTTCATGCCCGCCAGGGCCTGCGCCCGCGAAACATCAATCGAGCGAATGCGTGCGTGCGCATATGGCGAATGCAGAATCTTCCCGATCAGCATTCCCGGCACGGAAAGATCATCCGTATATTTCCCGAGCCCCGTAACCTTCGCGCGCGCGTCGGTCATCGCCATCGGCTTGCCGATGATGCTGAAGCCGTTCGTGGTCTTCCCCATTGCTAACGCCCCGCCGAAACTGGCGCGGAGGATTTCGCGCGCTGTTTTTCGATCGCGTATTTCACCGATCCGTAGATCTGCATGTACCCCGTGCAGCGGCACAAATTGCTGGAAAGAGCTTCCCGAATTTCGTCCATCGTGGGATTCGGATTGCGGTCGAGCAACGCTTTCGTCGCAATCATAAATCCCGGCGTGCAATAGCCGCACTGCGCGCCGCCCGTCTCGGCGTAGCCTTCTTGAACCGGATCGAGTTCACCCGGACCGCCGAGCCCTTCAATCGTCGTGATCTCGCGCCCCTCGTAGCTGGCGGCAAGCGCCACGCACGAAAGCATCGGCGTGCCGTCAATAAGCACCGCGCAGCAGCCGCAACTCGAATCGTCGCAGCCGCGCTTCGAGCCGGTCAAACCGAGATCTTCACGCAGCGCCTCGAGCAGCAGCCGATTCGGCGTGATGGCAATTTCGCGGTCTTCGCCGTTCACGCGCAAGCACATCAGTTCTTTGTTCACCGGTTCTCCCTAACGGCTTGTTGAAAAAAACGCTCGCTCTCATCCCGCTTGCCCTGACGAAGGAAGGGAGGCGCCATGCGGCGAGGGATCGCATTTTCCTTAGGTTTCTGTAAGCTGCTGCCTTCTCGCGCGGCTGAGATGACAAGCAAACACGCTTTTTTAACAAGTTGCTAAGCGAGTTTTTTCAGCGCGGCTTCGTCGAATCCCAGCACGATCTGCTTGCCCGCAATCACGACGGGCCGCCGAATCAGATTCGGCTCCGCTGCCATCATTTTCAAGGCCTGCGCGCGGGACGGCGGGTGGTCCTTCATGTTGCGCTCGTGATACAACTCATTCCGCGTATTCAAAAACAGCCGGTAATCGCGATTGCCGATCAAATCGTCCAGTTCCGCGATGGTCAGCCTGTTTTTGTCCAGATCGCGAAATTCCAGTTCGGCGCCATTCTCAAGCAAGAGACCTCTTGCTTTGCGGCAGGAGGTTCACGTCGGCTTGTGCAGAAATTCAATTTTTACTTTCGCCATCTCTTTTCGCTATCCCTTGTCGTCCTTCAGTAGCGGGGAACGCGCGGGTCGATTTCCTGCGACCACCGGTCGATTCCGCCGGCCATCGAACGCGCGCCGGTAACCCCTTGCGAACGCAACCATGCCGCGGCGTCCATGCTCCGCCGCCCGCTGTGGCAGAAAAATACAACGCTATCCGCCCGTTCAAATTCGGACAAGCTGGACGCGATTTGCCCGAGCGGAATCAGCTTCGATCCTTCGATATGGCAGAGTTGGTGTTCCCACGGCTCACGCACATCCACGAACAACAAACTGCCGCCGCGATCAAGCCGCTGCTTCACTTCGTTCGGCGTGATTTCCAGATTGGCGAACAATTCTTCCGTCATCGTGTTCCCTTACGCTCCTCCATGATCCCTGGCGCGAATGCGCCGTCCTAGCTACTTACTTTCCTTGCCACGCCGGCACGCGCTTTTCCAGGAACGCGCGAATGCCTTCTTGCGCATCTTCCGTTTTCATTAAATCCCGCAGATAGAATTCCTCGACCGTTTTGAGGCTGCTCTCGAAATCGAATCCCGCCGCACTCCACAATGTGCGCCGCGCCATGCCTAGAATAGCCGGGCTGAGCGAACCGAGTTCATCGAGCAGCAGCGCAACAGCATCCTCCAAATCATCATTAGCGACGAGGCGAGAAGCAAGCCCCAACTGTTGCGCCTCACGTGCGGAAATCGTCCGGCCGCTCAAAATCAAGTCCGTGGCCGCGCGCATTCCCATCAGCCGCGGAAATGTGACCATCGCCACAGGCGGAAAGCAGCCGAGCTTGATTTCCGGCTGCCCGAATTTCGCCGACTCCGTCGCCACCACGAAATCGCAGAACGTCGCCAGCTCACAACCGCCGCCCAGGCAATATCCATGCACAGCCGCAATCGTGATGAACCGGCCATTCCAGATTTCGCGGAAAATTCCGTGAAATGCGTGCAGCATGTCCGCGACGCGCCCAGGCGTGTGATCCGCCACTTCCGCGCCCGCGGAGAATCCTTTTTCGCCCGCGCCCTGAAAAACCACAACGTCCATTTCCGGGCCCAGTTCCTCGATCACCGCATGAATCTCGCGCATCATCGCGATGTTCATCACGTTGAGCGGCGGGCGATCAAGCATCACCCGCGCAACGCGGCCTTCGGTTCGCACGCGAACGCTTTCGAGGGCGAGCATTTCAGTAGCTCCGGAAAACACGCTCATCGGTCTCACGATTCATGCGAAGTCCTCGCGCGCCGGCCCGGCCTCGTACGCTGCGCGCCAGGGCTACTCCATCGATCCTTTCGGCGCGACCCACTTCGGCTCCGTGTTTTGAATGTCACTGATGAGCTTCAAATCTTCTTCTTGCGGCAGCATTTCCTTCATGTGCTCCGCATATTTCTCCGGCGAGAGCAGTTCGCCTGTCACGCTGTAAGTCTGGTTCGCAAACTCGCCGATGTGTCGATTGAATTTCAGGTCCGGAACGTAGAGCGGCGTCTTGGCCGCCGGAACATGCTTGTTGATTTGGTCGATCAGCTTTAAACACTCCGCATGATACAAGTTGCGATTGTGCTCGTTCATGTGGCCCAGATCAGCCGCCTGCTGATTCTGCGCTTCGTCATAGCGCCCCTTCAGGCCCCACACATAGAACCAGTGCGCCGAGCTAGACTGATCGACGCCAAAGAGGTCATTGCTCACGGGAATCCACTTGTTGATGTATTTCTGGACGATAGACAGAGGCACGACTCCCGCTTTCACGATGCGTTTGATGCCGTCGTGGCCGGTGCCGAGGTGGAACGATTCCTCGCGCAGCATCGGTATCATCGATTGCGCGAGCGGCGCGAAGCCGGAATAGCTCAGCATCGTGAGCTGAAATTTTCCGTCGCGGTCCACGAAATCCGTGTACGTGAAAAAGTCGAGCCAGTTGCGCACGTCCTGATTGAATGCTCCAAGCAAGCGCTTCTGTTCAAACGCGCGCCGCTCCAGCATTTTTTGCGCTTCCACGCGCCCGCCGTATCCGAAATGCGAAATCAGCAGCGTGCACATTTGCCAGCCGTGGCGCATCTCTTCCGTCACCACGCGGCAAAGCGATTTCCGGTCGTGCTCGCTCGGCGAAAACTGAAAAAGATGGCGCTGCTGCTCGACCGAAGCAAACTCTGTGTCGCCCTGGTAAATGATCAGGTTCATCAGCCCGTCGCGTATGCGCTGATCGGGAATATCGAGCACCTTCTGCCACTTCGACCGGCCCTTAAACGCGCCGAACTCGATTTCGTTCGACCGAATCGGCCCAAACTTCGCCTCGAACTTGTACTCCTCGATTTCGGAGTAGTTCACTCCGATGTCCTTGCGCCAGGACCCGAACAAATCCACCCAATCATCAAAAGTCGCAATTCGTGCTACAGGCATTGGCCCAATCTCCTTACCGGAATTGCCCGGTTATAAAAACGTATCGAAACCACAAATCTTTTGTTACAGCTTCCGCGGCATTTCAGCGCGCAAAGATCGCGGCTCCCCTCAATTCCCCATCCGTTTCAGCACCGCCGCGAGCTTTTTGAAATAGCGCATCTTCACGCCTCTCCCCTTCGCATTCAGGGCGCTGGTCGAGGGCAAAACGAAAACATCGGCTCCGTAGAGTTTTTCCTTCTGCAATCCAAGCATGCAAGGGCGCCCGGCGAATTTCTGGTAAACCATCTTGCCGTTGAATGCCACCAAACGAGGCCGGAATTCCTCGAGTTTTTGCGCCAACAGCACGCGCCCTTCGGAGAATTCTTCTCGCGCGATGTCGTCGATTCCCTTCGACGGCCGCTTGACCAGATCCGTGAGCCCGATGCCGAATTCCACGACGCGCCTGTCGTCGGAATAAACGATAGGCTCGGGAATCACGCCTGATTCGTACAGCAGCGGCCAGAATTCGTTCCCGCGCCCCGCGTAGTAATGCCCCACGCGCGCCGAGCGTTCTCCGGGATTGCATCCCACGACCACCAGCTTCATTCCTCGCCGCAAATAATCAGGCAGTGTGCGCATCGCTTCCAGCGGACTCCATCTTCGCGTTCAATCCTTCAAATTCACCCAAACGCTTTTCACCTGCGTATAACTTTCGAGCGCGTGCATGCTCAATTCGCGCCCGTAGCCGCTCATTTTGTACCCGCCAAACGCCGCCGCCGGATCGTAATTGTTGTACGTGTTGATCCACACGGTTCCAGCCTGCAACCGGTGCGCTACGCGATGCGCCTTGCCAATATCCCGCGTCCAAACGGCAGCCGCAAGTCCGTAAGGATTCTTGTTCGCTTCGCGAATGGCTTCTTCGACGTCGTCAAATGCAATCGTCGCGAGCACTGGCCCGAAAATCTCCTCGCGCGCGATGGTCATATCGTTCTTCACATCGTCGAAGACCGTCGGCTGCACGAAATAGCCCTTGCCATTCCCGAACTGCGCACGCGCGCCTCCCGCAACGAGCTTCGCTCCTTCGGTTTTTCCTTTTTCGATGTAACCGAGGACTTTCTTCATCTGCGATTCGCTGACCAGCGCGCCGAATTTCGTTTTTGGGTCGAGCGGATCGCCGGGCTGAACTTTTTTCGCGCGGTCCACCAGCTTCTGCATGAAGTCGTCATGAATTTTGCGCTCCACGAACAGCCGCGAGCCTGCCGCGCAAACCTCGCCTTTGCCGTAAAAAATCCCCATCGTCGCTCCGCGCACCGCGCTGTCCAAATCCGCGTCGGCCAGCACAATGTTCGGCGATTTTCCGCCAAGTTCCAGCGTGACGTGCTTCAAACTATCCGCCGACACGCGCGCGATTTCCTGCCCCGTCATCGTCGAGCCTGTGAAAGCAATCTTCGACACGCCCGGATGCCGCACCAGCGCGCGCCCAAGTTCGTCGGAAGCGCCTGTAAGAATGTTCAAGGCCCCGTCGGGCAGCCCAGCTTCCTGGCAAACCTCGCCGAGCCGCAACGCCGTGAGCGACGTCCATGGCGCGGGCTTCAACACCACCGTGTTTCCCGCTGCGAGCGCGGGTGCTACTTTCCACGACGCGAGCAACAGCGGAAAATTCCACGGCACAATGGCCGCAACCACGCCGATCGGTTCGCGCAGCGTGTAATGCAAAAATGGTCCGCGAACCGGAACCGTTTCGCCGTGAATCTTCGTGGCCCAGCCCGCGTAGTAGCGAAATACTTCCGCCACCATGGGCATGTCCACCTGGCAGGATTCGAAAATCGGCTTGCCGTTGTCGAGCGTCTCGAGCGTGCCCAGTTCCTCGTTGTACTTGTCGATCAGGTCGCCGATCTTCCACAGAATTCGCCCGCGGTCCGACGCGCTCATCTCCGCCCACGGGCCGGATTCGAACGCCCGCCGCGCCGAATCCACCGCCGCATCCACGTCTCGCGCCCCCGCATCGGCAATCTGCGTCAGCGTTTCGCCCGTCGCTGGATTAACCGTGGCATACGTCTTGCCCGACGCGGCATCCATCCACTTGCCGCCGATAAATAATTTCCCGGGCTTCGGTTCGATTTTTACCGCCGTCGCCATTCCGTTCCTACCTTCCTTTGAATTCCGGCTGGCGCTTCTCGACGTATGCTTTCAGCCCTTCCTTGGCATCCTCGCTCGTGAAAAGCAATTGCTGCAATTCGCGTTCTATGCCCAGCGCTTCGCCAAAGCCAACCTCCGCGCCGGTCACTACAGCGCGCTTGATGCGGCCCACGGCGCGCGACGCTTTGTTCGGCGGGCAGAATTGCCGCGCGTAGGCCATCACTTCGTCCCAAAAAGATTCGCGCTCGTAAATGTAGTGAATCAGTCCAATTTCAAGCGCTTCCTCGAAGCTGAACGTCCGCCCCGTCGCCATCAATTCAATCGCCCGTGCGCGCCCGATCACGCGCAGCAGCCGTTGTGTCCCGCCTGTGCCCGGCAGAACTCCCAGGTTCACTTCCGGCAATCCAATCTTCCCGCCTTCCTTTTTCGCGATTCGGATATCGCACGCCAGCGCGATTTCCAGTCCGCCGCCGACCGTGTGCCCGTTGAGCGCCGCAATCACCAGTTTCGGCGTCTGCTCCAGCCGCGAAAGCGTCTCGTTCGCGTGCAGGCAGAAATAGTATTTGAATTGCGGATCCACTTTCGCCAGCATCGGAATGCTCGCGCCCGCCGAGAAAAACTTCTCTCCCGCCCCGCGCAGTAAAATCACGTGGACATTGTCGTCCATCCGCGCCTTCAGAATCGATTCATCGAGCTGCCGCATCATCTCGTACGTGTATGTATTCGCCGGCGGATCATTCATCTCGATCACGGCGACGCCGTCTTCCACTCGGCATCCCACCAGTTGCTTCTCATCGACTGCTTGCGTCGTTGCCATCGAAAACTCCTCTCTTGTCAGATAATGGATATCGTTTAACCGGCAGCACGCTTAACTACGCCCAGAGTGCCGCGCCCCGCACCCAACGCTTTCTCGAATCCTGCTCGGTGGCCGTTCATCACGCCGTGCAGGAACATCTCCGACATTACATCGGAAAGCGCCTCGGCGTGCGGATCCACTTGCGGACGGTGCCACGTGTGAATCCAGTTCATCATGCCGAATAACGACAGCACCGCGATCCGCGGATTGATTCTCCGCGCTTGTCCCGCCCGACGCAACTCCTCGAAAATTCCCACCGCCGTGCCGTAATACCGCCGCTTGATTTCCGCGACTTCCTTGCGGTACTCGCCCGCCAGCGCGTCATCCTCTCGCGCCAGCACCTTCATTTCCATCGGATGCCGCAGGAAATATTCCAAATGATTGCGCACCAGGATGCGAACGCGCGCGGAGGGATCGGTGATTCCCTGCAAATCGTGCTGAAGGTGCGACAGAATTGTTCGGAAGGTATGAATCTGAATCAAGTAGAGCAGTTTCTGCTTACTTTCCACGTAGTAGTAAAGTCCGGAAAGCGAAACGCCGCTCGTCCCGCTGATGTCCCGGATCGAAGCGCCCTCGTAGCCCTTTTCGGCAAAAACGCGAGCGGCATGACGCAGGATCATGTCCAGCTTTCGGGAAGCCGTGCGCGGATTTGGCGGCGCGGTACGAGGCATTCTTTGTCAATCCTGTCGATTCTGAGTCGAACGTTCGTTCGAATAAAAGCATAGTTCCAATGCCACTCGAAGTCAAGCATCGCAGCCGCGCGGCCGTGTAAAGTAGAATCGTCAGCTTATCCAGCGTTCGGGCGCGGTCCATCCGAGCGGAGCGGGATCGGTTGCGCCCGAGAGAACAGGAGCGGCTAAATGGTTATGGCTCACCGGTTATAGGGCTACTCGAGAGGTTGTCACTCGCCATTCGTGTACCCCTGCCTCCCATGACGCCGGAAGGGAGGAGCGAGAGGCGATTGCCTTCAAAAATCCCTTGCAAATTCTGTTAACCTGTGATATATGTATGTCTTAGTTATGATACGTAACGAGCCAATCATCGGCCCCGTGACATAAGACGCCCAGCGAGAACTCCCATGGAGCCTTCGCTCGGCGTAGCCCTCCTCCAAGGCCGCTCTACGGCTCTCCGCCGCCAATTTCGCGCAATCTTAATCGCAAATGACATGCGCAGTTCCGGAAGCGCAACTAGCTCAAAACGCGCCACTTATCAATTCTTAATCGCAAATGAGTTTCATGTGCGGAATCCGATTTTCCATGCCTCCTGCAAATCGAATGCGATTCCATTGCCCCTAGTGAGGCTGGGCATCGTAGGGGCTGGTCTTCAGACCCGCCCGCGCCGCGCGAATATCGTATTAAGCGCCGATTTGCATAAAGTGTCCTTGATGGTGGAACGGCAAACCAGACCGCCGAATGCCACGCGTTACTGGTAGGCACGGGGACGGAGGAGGGCGCGGAGCTGGCGGGGCGGGCTTGCTAGACTTGCAGGAGGGGAAGCGCAGGGGCGATGGCGGCGGAGGCTGGCGAAAAGAGGCAGCTGGAGAAGATGGTGGACGTGGCGCGTCCGATGGCGCTGCTGCTGGCGTTGCTAGCGCTGAAGGAAAGCGCGCCAGACGGCGCAACGCGAATCGCGACGATTTTTCTGGGCGGATATTTTGCCGTCGCTCTTGCGCTTTTGATCGTTGAGCGCGCGGGTCACTTCAAGCGGATTTGTTTTCCTCCGGGAATTGACGCGATTGTTCTTGCCATTTTTGTTGCGCTGACCCCCTCGCTGGCTTCTTTCTGGCTGTTCTACCTGTTCGCCGTTTTTGCGATGGCGGTGCTGGGGCGCACGGGAAGCGGCAAATCGTTTCGCCAGCCGCTTTCGAGCAATTTGTTCGCGACGGAGGCGGCGTTTTTGAGTGCGGGCGCCGCGATTGCGGTGGCGATTCGCGCGGCGTGGTTTTCGTGGGCGGGCTGGCAGGGAATATTTCACTGGATCGGCTTCGCCGTCGCGACTTATCTGACGGGCCTTTGCGTGGCGTGGCTGGGAATACGTGAACGGACGCTGCTGGGCGAGGATCGCTTCATCGAGTCGTTGCTCAGCATGATTCGAGTGGAGAAGGGTCTCGCGGAATCGGTTCGCCTGGTGTTAAGCGAACTGGCGCGGGAATTCGATTGCGAGCGCGCCCTGCTGGTGATTTGCGATGAGGAGATTGAGCGGCTGTTCGTGTGGAAAGGGGAGCAGGATCGGCGCCACGTGATCGCTCCGGATGCGCTGCCCCTAACGCGCGCGGGCGCGTATCTGGCGGAAGACCTTTCGCAGAGCGTGTGCTGGAATTCGCTGGAACGCGCGGGCAAGGGCTTCGCGTGGCCCGCCACGGCGGGCGAGAGTCGCGAAACGGGCGCGCCGGTGAAGGCGGTCGAAGTGCCGCCGGCTGCGGCGCGACAGGAGCTTGCGGCGCATCGTGTGATGGCGGTGACGCTGCTATCTTCCGGGCATCCCGCCGGGCGGATGATTGTGGTGAACGCGCGGCGTCCGTTTGCGCGCCGCGATCTTCATTGGCTGGAACGCATCGTCCGGCATCTGAATGTGCCGCTGGAAAACGTGTTTCTGTTGCGCAGCTTGCGCGCGCGCGCGGTGGAGGCGGAGCGCAGCCGCATTTCGCGCGACCTCCACGACGGAATTCTCCAAACGCTGTTAAGCCTGAACATTCAGTTTGGCGTGCTGCGCCGCAAATTGACGCACTCCCCCGAGCAGGTTGGCAGCGATCTGGAGTCGCTGGAAAAAACCGTGCGAGAGGAGGGCGACGACCTGCGGCAGATGGTGAAGGACCTGCGGCCGTTGCGCGTGGAGAGCGCGGATTTGCGGGAAATGATGTACAGTTTCGCGGAACGCTGCCATGACGAGTCGGGGGTAGTGGTGGACCTTTTCCTGGAGGAGAACGATCTGCGGGCGCCGGACCGGATTTGCCGAGAGGTATTCCAGATATATCGTGAGTCACTCAATAATATAAAAAAGCATGCGCGGGCCAGCCACGTCGTGGTAAAACTATGGCAAGACGACACGAAGATTTTCCTCGTCGTCGACGACAACGGGCAGGGGTTCAGCTTTGCGGGCAAATTTGGGAGCGAAGAGCTGGATCGCTTGCGCCTGGGTCCGATCTCGATTAAAGAACGGACTCGCACCGTGGGGGGGGTCCTGACAGTGGAATCGAATCCAGGACATGGTGCGCGTCTAACAATTGAAATCCCATTGAATTGAATGAACTGAGATGACGAAAAGCAAAACGCCTGTCCGTATTCTGGTTGCAGACGACCATGCGATTTTCCGCGATGGTCTGCGAAAACTATTTGAGGGCACCGACGAAGTGACGATTGTCGGCGAAGCCTCGAACGGCAACGAGTGCGTGCGCATGCTGGCCAAGCTGAAGCCGGATATTTTGCTGCTGGATCTGCGGATGCCGGAAAAGGACGGGTTGGCGGTGCTCGAGGAGATCAATTTCGACTCGGTGACGACGCGAGTGATTGTGCTGACGGCGGCCGAGGACGACCGCGACGTGGTACGGGCGATGCGGTTGGGCGCGCGCGGCGTCGTCTTGAAGCAGTCGGCGAGCGACCTGCTGCTGAAAAGCATCAAGAAAGTTCATGACGGCGAAATCTGGCTGGACAACCGGATGACCGCCGAAGTAATCGACGCTTTCAAGCGCTCAGCGGAGACGGGACAGCGCCGGGATAAGCCGTTGCTCAGCGACCGCGAAAAGGAAATTGTACAACTGGTGGCGCAGGGCTTCCGCAACCGCGAAATTGGCGAGAAGCTTTTTATCAGCGAGCAGACAGTGAAGAATCATTTGCACAACATCTTCGATAAGCTGGGTGTTTCCGACCGGCTCGAGCTTGCACTCTACGCGATTCACCATCGCCTGATCGATCAAGCGTGACGCGAGCGATGCGCCCGCGCCCACTTGGCGTCCTTCCTGCGTTATTTTTCATCAAACTTAGCGCATAAAATGTCGCGGGCGCCTCGCTCCGCGATATTCTAGTAGGAGACGCGCGATGGCCGAAGGCGACAATCCGCGAATTTGTCCGCACTGCGGAAACCCGCTTCCCGCGGGCGCAACCCAGTGCCCGCACTGCAACAGCCGCCTGTCGTTGATTCTGCATTCGCGCGAGACAGTTCTTTCGCTTACTGCGGCGATCGTGATCGTCCTATTTTTTCTCACCGGTTTTATTACCCGCGGCTATCATGAGAAATTAAAAGCCCTCGGCGAACAATGGTTCGAGGCAGGAGAGCGACAACTTCACTCAGGCAATGCGGGCGTCGCACTCGAGGATTTCCACACGGCGCTCGTCTACCGTCCGGATGATGCGCAAATCCAATTCCGTTTGGCGGAGGCGCTAGCGGCGGATCATCGCGACAGCGAAGCGCGAGCATATCTGCTGGGATTGCTGGCGCGCAATCCGTCCGATGCACCGATAAATCTGGCGCTGGCCCGAATATCCGCCGCCAACGGCGCCGATGCGGATACGCTGCGTTACTACCACGGCGCCATTTACGGTGTTTGGCCGAAGAATCCGGAAGCGAACCGGCTGAACGCGCGGCTCGAGCTTAGCCGGTTTCTCATCGGGCGGAACGATACGTCCATTGCGGATGCGGAGTTGATTGCTCTCGTTTCGGAAATTCCGGAGAAACATGGAGCCGAGCTGCATGCGCAGGCCGGCGATCTTTTTCTGCGCATCGGGGATGCGAAGCATGCCCTGCCCGAGTACCGCAGCGCGCTCACGGTGAAACACCCTTCGGCGAATTCGGTCCGCGGCGCGGGTCTTGCGGCATATCAATTGGGCGAGTATCAAGAAGCTGAACGCTACTTGGAGCGCGCACACCGGCTGCGCACAAGCGATGCGGATGTCACCAGCGCCCTTGTACTTTCGCGCTTGGTTATTTCCGCGGATCCGTATTTGAGAGGTCTGAGCGAGGCCGAGCGAAGAACGCGCGCACAGCGCGATTTCGCGCAGGCGTTTTCCCGCTTGCAAGCGTGCGCGAAGAAGGGCGCGAATGTTTCCACGAGCGCCGCGCCGCAATCGGACTTGGTAGCGCTCACCAGCCAAGCGAAGGCGCTGCGCCCGCGCCTCACGGAGCGCAATCTGAGGCTGCATCCCAGCCAGGTGAATGTCGCCATGAATTTGGTTTACGCGATGGAAAATGCCGCGACCACGGAATGCGGAGAGGCGCAAGGCATCGACGAGGCCTTAACGTTGATTGGCAAATTTCGCCAAGGTAGGGAATGATGAGCGCCACGGGCGGCGTAGCCGCACCGATCGCAGCGGATTCGCCGCCGCGCGAAGCGGGGCGGCTCGAACAATTGTGGACTCTGTGGCGGCGCAAAACGCTGACGTTGCGCGAAGGCCAGTTGTTTCTTGTGCTGGCGGTCGCCATCGGAATCGTTTCCGGCCTGATCGTCGTTTGTTTCCGCATAACGATTGAATGGACGCGTTTTTGGCTGCTGGGTTCTTCCATGCATCCTTCGCCGTTGCGCGTGCTGCTGGCACCCACGCTGGCGGGATTCGGCGTGGCGCTTCTGGTGATGCTGATTTTCAAGCGATCCCGCGGGAGCGGCGTGAATCAAACGAAGGCGGCGGTTTTTATTTTCGATGGCCACGTGCCTTTTCGCACGGTGATTGGAAAATTCGTCACGTGCGCGCTGGCGATTGGCAGCGGGCAATCGCTGGGTCCGGAAGATCCATCGCTGCAGATGGGCGCGGGGATTGCGTCGGCATTGGGACGCAGCCTGAAGCTTTCCCGCGAAAAGCAGCGCTTGATTGCTCCGATTGGAGCGGCGGCGGGACTGGCCGCTGCTTTCAACGCGCCCATCTCCGCGGTCATTTTCGTGATTGAAGAAATCATCGGCACGTGGAGCGGCGGAGTGCTGGGCGCGGTGATTCTGGCGGCGATTTCGAGTGTCGTGGTGATGCGCGAATTTCTGGGCAGCGCTCCGATGTTTCGTGTTCCGGCGATGGAATTTCGCAGCCCCGTCGAGTTGATCGGGTACGCGGTACTTGGCGTCGTCAGTGGCGTGGCTTCCATCGCGTTTCTGAAATTCATTGCGTACTTCCGGCCGCGCCTGAAGCAATTGCCGCGCTGGACGCAATATATCCAGCCCGCAGCCGCAGGATTGCTGATCGGGATTATTGGCATCTGGCTGCCGCAAGTGATGGGGAGCGGCTATCCCATCATTGACGAGGCCCTGCACGACCAATTCCTATGGCGAATGCTGCTGCTCCTGGGGCTATTTAAGATTCTGGCCACGGGAATCTCCTTCGTAAGCGGCGCGCCGGGCGGGATGTTTGCGCCAACGCTTTTCATCGGAGCGATGCTCGGAGGAGCGGTTGGTGGAGTGGAGCATTTGCTTGTTCACCGCCCCGCGGAATCCGTGGCGGCATTCGCGCTGGTGGGCATGGGAACGTTTTTCGCGGGATTTCTGCGTGTGCCGATCACTTCCGTTTTCATGGTTGCGGAACTGAGCGGGAATTATTCGATGATCCTTCCGACGATTATTGCCAACATGATCGCTTATTTTATTTCGCGGCGGTATCAGCATGTCGCGCTATTCGACTTCCTGGCGCGACAGGACGGCTTCTATTTGCCTTCCATTGAGCAGATGCGGGAACAGAATACGCTGCGAGTAGAAGACGCGATGCGGCCGGGAGCGGGCATTGTCTTGCGGGATGGCGATGCCGCCGAACTGCGCCGCGAAGCGGAAGCGTCGGCGTCGGCGCAATTTCTAGTGTGGCGCCATGCGAATGGCTGGAGGATTATCTCTCAAGACGATATCCGCAAGCAGGCAATCGCGGAGTCCGGCGGTTCGTCGAATGAAGAAATTCCCGGGCGCGGACCTCTGCCGCAACTCTATCCAGATCAACCGTTGGATGAAGCGTTGCGGCTTATCGGAAACTGGCCCGTAGTGCCCGTGGTGAATCGAGCAAATCTTGAAAAGCTAGAGGGCGTACTCGCGCTCGACGACATTCTGCAAGCCTACCGTAAGTCCTGATTTTCTCGCTACTTCGATGTCCAGTACTTTCGTACCAGCGGAGGCCGTCGCAAAATGGTTCTTGCAGTCTATTGAGGCGCAGCGGCCGCGTCCCTATGATATCGGTATTGTCTAAGCGGAAGGTGGCTCTTGGCTCAAAAAGAACGCAGGTCGACCCGTCGTTTTCAAATGCGATTACCGTTGAAAGTTCGTTGGACTAGCGAAGCCTTTGTGGGTGAGGCGTCGACCGAGACCAAGGAAGTCAGCTCCCGTGGGCTTTATTTTTTTCTGCCAAAGGATTTGAGGAATGGCGCCCCGCTGGAAATCGTGATGACGTTGCCGCACGAGGTCACGCTGGCTGGTCCGGTGAAGGTCCGCTGCCTGGGACACGTGGTGCGCACGGATGCTTCGCGCGTGCAGGATATCGGCGTGGCGGCGGCAATCGAGCGATACGAATTTCTTCGCGACGGGGAAAGCGCCGTATAAACAGTTCTTACCCTATCCTTTCGGAGATGGGTGGGAAAATGCCGGCGGGTGAGGGTCCCTCAGCCACACTCGCCGGTTAAATTTTTTTAGCGTGTCGGCGCGTTTTCGCGAGCTGCCAGGGAACAACCTGCGTTGATTCGCGGTGATAACCTCGTTCGTAGACTCTCCCGGGTGCAGAACCTATACTGCCAGCGTGACTTCTGAAAAGCTGTTGCACGACCCAATTTCGGCCCCTTGGAATCAATAGCTTAACTGGGTTGTGCAAAGCGCTCTAAGAAGAAACGGGGCGGCGTATCGATGGCTTGACGGCTGGGCTTAATGGCTCTAAAGTTTAAGCAGATGATTCGCAGAGTGGCATTTTTGGCCGTGGTGCTGAGTGCGCTGTTTGCTCTCCAGTTCGGGGAATGTTTATCGTTCATGTCCCCGGGGCGGCAGACCGCGCAGTGCTGCGCTTCGATGCCTTGCACGCCGGCGAATCACAGTCGAGGCTGCTGCATGACAATGGCTTCGGCGCAGCCGCCGAACATCTTACCCGCAGCGCATGCGTCACTTCACAGGCCAGCAGTTGCAACATTCAACTACGCACGAAAGCCTGATGTAGCTCGATCTGCTTGCGTACGCCTTGTTACAATTGAGGCGGCGCAGCATTCGCCTCCCGAGCTTTACACGCTTCACGCCTCCCTTTTGATTTAAACCCGCGCATTGGTGCGCGTCCGCGCACTGCCCCTCTACTTGTGTTCAACGCCAGGTTCCGGCCACTCGTAGGGAACCAGAGCGTCAGATCTCTCCCTATCCATGGCCTGGAATTCCCAGGCTTTTGAGGAGACGAATAAAATGTCGGCAATATCCGGTAAAACGGCGCAAGCACAATTTTTTCGAGCGCGGATTCTCTGTTGCTTCGCCGCATTTCTCGTGTTTCTCGTGTGCGCGCCAGGAGCGTTCAGCCAAACGAAGACGGCAGGCGCGATTCAGGCCGCTTCCGAGAATGAGGAGCAGGCGCGCTCGGCAGCGGTCACGCCCCTACAAGACTTGTTGAACGAGGCAGAAAAAAATAATCCGCGAATCCAAGCAGCCCGTCAAGGCTGGCAAGCCGCGAAGCAGGTTCCGTCGCAAGTCTCGACGCTTCCCGATCCGCAATTCACTGTGCAGGAAGTGAGTGTCGGAAGTCCGAGACCTTTCGCAGGATATACAAACAGCGATTTTGCGTACTTCGGCCTCGGCGTTTCTCAAGATATTCCTTATCCGGGAAAACTTCGGCTGAAAGGGGAGATAGCATCGCAAGATGCTGGCGTCGCTCGACAACAGTACGAGTCGGTGCGGCGCGAGGTGCGAGCCGGAGTCAAATCGGCTTACTACCAACTGGCCTATCTGTCGAAGACGCTCGGAATCCTTGAGAACGACGGTCAACTGCTGCAACAGGTCGAGAAGTCCGCTGATGCACGCTACCGCTCGGGAATGGGAAACCAGCAAGACATTCTTCAAGCGCAGCTCGAGCAAACCAAACTGCTCCGAGAAATCACGATGCATCATCTGGAGGTTGCAAAATTACAGGCGCAGATCAAACAGCTTCTCAGCCGCTCGCAATCCTCGCCCGATATAGAACCCGCGCAACCATCGGAGACGGCTCTGCCGTATACGTACGCCGAACTGCTGGCCGCTGCGAAGGCCCAAAATCCCGAGATTGCCGCCGCGCAGAAGATGATTGGCAGGGAGAAACTGGACGTCAAGCTCGCACACAAGGACTTCTATCCTGACTTCAACGTGCAATACATGTGGCAACGAACCGATCCAACGCAGTTCCGCGCCTATTACATGCTTAGCGTTGGCGTTCGCGTGCCGATCTATCGCAGACGCAAACAACGGCCTGAATTGGTGGAGGCCGAAGCAAACCTGAGGCGTTCTCGCAGCGCGGCCAACGCGCAATACCAGCAGATTGCTTATGAACTCCGAACGGAATACGACACGGCGCAAAAGACGGCCCAACTATTGAAGATTTACCGCGGAGGACTGCTCCCTCAGGCGCGCGCCGAATTTCAAGGTGGCCTTGCGGCTTACCAGAACAATCGCCAGGATTTTCAAGCGCTGCTAGCTTCCTATCTCGACGTCCTGAAATTGGACGAGGAGTACTGGCAGGACTCCTCGGAACGTGAAACGGCATTGGCGCAAATCGAAGAACTTACGGGGTTGTCGTTGCGCAGCGAAGGAGCGGCGCGATGAAAACCTATCGCACAGGGTTCTTGCTGGCGGTCGTAGGAAACATCGTGCTTGCGTTAGTGCTTGTGGGTTTTTGGCTGCATTACCGGGCCGCGAGGCCAACGCCGGAGGCGGAATCGCGAAACGCAGCGAGCGCCGCGCCTTCCGTTTCCACAGCTTCTTCTACATCGCCGTTGGCCGAATCTTCGCCGGCCGAATCGGCACAGACGCCGTTGGTGCCCGTACAAATCTCCGCGCAGCGATTGCAGAGCATCGGGGTGAAGACTGGCGAAGTCCAGCGGAAATTCGTCGAGGACGAGATTCAGACGACCGGGAATGTCGCGGTGGACGAAACCAAGCTTGCTTACGTTCAAGTGCGTTTTTCAGGCTACATCCAAAAGGTTTTCGTCGACGCGACCTACCAGTACGTCCGCAAAGGGCAGCCGTTGTTCACGATTTACAGCCCTGACCTCGTCACCACGGAACGCGAGTACTTGATGGCGAAGCAAGACCAACAGCAGATGGCGCAAAGCACGGTTCCTGGCGTTGCTACGGGCGCCGCGTCCCTCGTGGACGCAGCGGCGGAGCGCCTGAAACAGTGGAACATCCCGCAGCGAGAGATCGCGCGGCTGAAATCGAGCGGGCACGTGCAGCAGGACTTGGAAATCGATTCCCCCGTATCGGGCTATATCATCGAACGCGAAGCGCTGCCTAACAAGTACGTCCAGCCGGACACTCGTTTGTACACAGTCGCGGATTTTTCGACGATATGGGTTTTCGCTCAGGTGTTTCAGAACGACCTCGGGCGTCTCAAGGTTGGAGATTCCGCCACTCTGACCGTTGATACCTATCCAGGCCGGTCGTTTATCGGTCGCGTGGATTTCATCTACCCCGATATTGATATGTCCACGCGTACCGCGCGAGTGCGTCTGGTGTTTCCAAATCCACACCTGAAACTCACGCCTGGGATGTTCGTTAACGTCGCGCTAAAGATTCCTATGGGTCGGCAGTTAGTGATTCCTGCGACGGGCGTCCTCCAATCCGGCACAAGACAGATTGCGTTCGTAGATCATGGTGGTGGGAATTTGGAACCGCGCGAAATCCAACTGGGCGCCCGCGTCGGCGACAACTTCATCGTTCTGAAGGGACTGAAAGCGGGTGAGAAGATCGTCACCTCCGCCAACTTCCTGATCGATTCAGAAAGTCAGCTTCAGGCGGCACTGGGGACATTTGTTCCCCCGCCTCCCGGTGCCGGAGCGGCAGCGGCGACGAATGCTCCATCAGGGAACGTGGAATTAACTTCAGACCCGAATCCTCCGCGTAAAGGGGGGAATGTTTTCACAGTGAAGCTTCTCGATGCACATGGGGCGCCCATTTCCGGAGCGGAAGTCACCGCGATATTTTCCATCCCCGCCATGCCAGCGATGGGGATGGCTGGGATACGCGTCCCTGTGACTCTCAACGGAAAAGGGGCTGGCATCTACGAAGGCTCGGGTCAGCTTGGAAGCAGTGGCAAGTGGCAGGTCACGATTCTCGCAAAGAAGAATGGCAAACTCATTGCTAGTAAGCAGCTCTCCGTCAACACCGCGGGGGGTATGTAAATGATCGGCCGCCTGATCAGCTGGTGCACGCGGAATCTCTTTTTGGTCTTTACGGCAACGTTTTTGCTGATGGCGGCGGGACTATGGTCGATGCGGCGTATTCCGCTCGACGCGCTTCCGGATATCTCCGATGTCGAGGTGATCATTCACACGTCTTGGGCCGGCGAGCCGCCGAACATCATCGAAGACCAGGTCACATATCCCATTGTCACAACGCTTCTAGCCGCGCCACGCGTGAAGGCAGTCCGAGCGCAAACCATGTTTGGCGATTCCTATGTCTTCGCCGTCTTCCAGGACGGCACCGACCTCTACTGGGCGCGTTCGCGCGTTCTCGAGTACATGCAGCAAATCGCAGGGCGCCTGCCGGCAGGTGTTCATCCCGTGATTGGTCCCGATGCCACGGGAGCAGGCTGGGTCTATGAATACGCCCTGGTCGATCACTCGCATCGCTACAGCCTTGCGGACCTGCGCACCCTGCAGGATTGGTACCTTCGCTATCAGCTCGAAACCGTTCCCGGCGTTGCGGAAGTTGCCTCGATCGGCGGATTCGTCCGGCAGTATCAGGTACAACTCGACCCTGTAAAACTCTGCGCCTACAACATCCCGCTTTCCACCGTGATCGATCGCGTCCGCGCCAGCACGAACGAAGTCGGCGGACGCTTGCTTGAATTGGGCGGAGCTGAATACATGATTCGCGGTCTGGGGTATTTCCGTTCGCTGGACGATCTCGACAATGTTCCCGTGGCAACGAAGAACGGTACTTCAGTCCTCATTCGTGATCTGGGAACGGTATCGTTTGGACCAGACATCCGCGAAGGGGTGGCCGAATGGAATGGCGACGGGGAGACGGTCGGCGGCATCGTCGTGATGCGTTACGGCATGAATGCCCTGACCGTGATCAATGGCGTGAAGCAAAAGCTGGCCGAAATCAAACCCTCTCTGCCACCAGGCGTGAAAATCGTTTCCGGCTATGACCGCTCGGGCCTAATCCAGGCTTCCATTCACACGCTGGAGCGCGACCTGATCGAGGAAGCCATCGTTGTCAGCTTGGTCATCATTATTTTTCTGTGGCATTTTCGCTCGGCGCTGATTCCAATCCTCACCATACCCATCGCAGTCGTCGCTTCGTTCATCCCGATGTACTACCTCCACGTTTCAAGCAATATCATGTCGCTCGGGGGCGTGGCCCTGGCGATTGGTATCCTCGTGGACGCCGGCATCGTCATGGTCGAAAACGGTTACCGGCATCTAGCGGAACGCCAGGCTCAACCGGCCCCTCAGGCTGACCTACCGTTCGACGATCCAGAACGCAATGCCGCACGGCTGGAAGGCAATTCGCTGGTCGTTGCCCCAGTCGTCCCCATGCCGGAAAAGGAGCGGCGGCAAGTCTTACTCGCAGCGGCGCAGCAAGTCGGACCCGCGCTCTTCTTTTCTCTGGTCATCATCGTCGTGTCTTTCCTGCCCGTCTTTATGCTGGAAGCGCAGGAAGGGCGGATGTTCAGCCCGCTCGCGTGGACCAAAACGCTGGCCATCGCCTTTTCTTCCATCCTTGCGATTACGTTGGTGCCCGTTCTAATGCCACTGTTCATCCGCGGGAGGCTCCGGCCGGAGTCGAGAAATCCCGTCTCGCGCGTCACACAGGCGATCTACCTTCCTGTGCTCCGTCTTTGCCTCCGGTTTCGCAAGACGACTGTTCTGATCGCGGTGATCTGTCTGGTGCTGACTGTGCCGCTGGCGCGGCAGATCGGCAGTCAGTTCATGCCACCGCTTTTTGAAGGGTCTACGCTGTACATGCCCACGGCTCTGCCGGGCATTTCCATCACGCAAGCGTCTCAATTGCTCCAGGAACAGGACCGGATCATTCGTACATTTCCGGAAGTTGAGACTGTATTCGGAACCGTGGGACGCTCGGACAGCGCCACAGACAACGCACCGCTGGATATGTACGACACCACGATTATGCTCAAGCCGCGCAGCCAGTGGCCCGCCGGGATGACATACGAAAAGCTGATTCAGGCTATGGATGCCAAACTGCAATTCCCGGGCCTCACCAACACCTGGACGATGCCCGTCGAGAACCGCCTGGATATGGAACTGACTGGCATCAAGACGCCCGTCGGCATGAAAATCCAAGGGCCCAACCTCGACGGAATCCAGCAGGTGGGAGCCCAAATCAGCGACATATTCTCCGGTCAGCCAGGTGTGCAGTCGGTGTTCGCCGAGCGCGTCGCGCAGGGCTTCTACATCAATATCGCAGTGAATCGGCCGGTCGCGGCTCGCTATGGCTTGGACGTTGCGGATGTTCAGCAGGCCATCGAGTCGGGCATCGGCGGCGAAGACATTGCCGAAAATATCGAGGGCCGCGAGCGCTATCCCGTCAACGTTCGCTACAACCGCGATTTCCGCGACGACATTCCCGAGCTCAATCGCGTCGTGATCGCAACTCCCTCAGGCGCACAAATCCCGATCAGCGAAGTAGCGACGATTTCTTTCTCGCGGGGGCCTTCGATGATCCGCGACGAGGAAGCCCAGCTTACTGGCTATGTCTATTTCAACCTGAGCACTTCCGATTATGGCGGCTTCGTCACGCGCGCCAATCAATTGCTGCGTGAAAAACTCAAACTGCCGGCAGGTTACACATACACTTGGTCGGGAGAATACGAGTTTGAGCTAAGGGCCAAGAAACGGCTCGAACTGATTCTCCCCGTTGTGTTCTTCGTCATTTTACTGCTTCTTTATATGATCTTCCATTCCGTTGCGGAAGCGGCCATGCTGTTCTTTCCTGCTTTCTTTGCGCTGATTGGAGGACTGCTCTTGCAGTTGCTGCTCGGCTACAACTTCAGCGTCGCAGTCGCCGTCGGTTATATCGATTTGTTCGGCATCGCCGTCGAAACGGCGGTCGTGATGATTGTTTATCTGCACGAGGCCCTCGATCTGCGTTTGGCGCAGGGACTACCGTTAAGGCACGAAGATATCGAGGCGGCGACGATTGATGGCGCGGTCCTGCGTTTGCGGCCCAAACTCATGACGGTTTTCGCCGTCATCGGCAGCCTCGGGCCTCTTCTGTGGGAGACGGGAATCAGTTCGGACGTGATGAAGCCGATCGCTGCGCCGATCGTTGGCGGCATGGTCACTTCGACCATCGCCGTCATGATCCTTGTCCCGATACTGTTTACCATGCTCAAAGAACGCGCATTCCGTTATGGAACGCTACAACCGAAAAGTAAGCAGCCTGCCATATAGGCTCGGGAGGTAATCCATGCATGGGCGAGAAAAGCAAATTAAAGAAACCAAGTCTGGCGGAAAGCAAGTGCGCCATTTGGTTCGGCCTGTTTATGTTTTTGGGACTCCTAGCAACTGCAATGCCGCGGGCGGGAAGCGCTATTGCGTGAGGGCGGCGACGCGGCGGTCGAGGGCGGCGGCGGCGAAATAGGCGCAGCGCGTCGATTCGCGTTCGCTCCAGCTTCGCGCGACGGGAACAAGTTGCGCGACCGACATGTCAATCATGGAGACGAAACGATAGTACGCGGTCACAATTCCCAACTGCCATCTGCCTTCACCGGCGTCAGAAGCGATACGAACCAGACCGCGCAAGCGGTTGAATTGGCCGCCGCGGATTTCGTTCGCTTCCAGGCCAATGACCTCGCGGGTTGCGGGCGAGAGTTCGACCGTGGCATAGGGCGCGAGAATCGCACGGCAATACGACAGGAAGAATTGCACCAGCGCCATCGCCGAGAACATGAGCATAAGAACAGGGATCATCGAGTGGCTAAGGCCGCCACGCGAACGGTTGCGAGGCGCGCCTCCTCCGGAACTCTGATCAAGCACACGATGTAGTCGAAGGGCGTCATGATTTTGTCTGTCGATGCGCCGTTAAAATGCGGCGCGCTCGACACGAAAATAGAGTGCAACTGGAAGGCCTCTTGGGGACATATAGCGATTGGCTACACCGAGGCGGAGTACTAAAGAATATTTACATCCTCACGACGCAATGGCTCCGCTTCGCAAAATATTTTTTGGGCGCGCGAAATTTCACTAGTACTATTTTCGAGGTGCGTTTGTTCGCGAATGTGAGCCTGCCTGGAACGGCGGTTCACATCGGCACAAAAAATTCTCATGTTTAGCTGTCCCGTTCAGCGCGGACCCAAGCCGCTAAAATCCCTACACTTTTGCGGGCGGAAAGTATTAGGATGCGGACTCACATTGATCCAAGATCGGTTTCGAATTGATTTTCAGGAGGATTGGGGATGAGGCTTGCTCGCCGCGACTTGGGAATGGTGATTGGCATACTAATGTTCGTCCTTTTTGGCGCCGTGGGTCTGTTTGCGCAAACGCGCGACACGAGCCTGTGGTCCGGAATGAAATGGCGGTCGATTGGCCCGTTTCGCGGCGGCCGTGTGGAAACCGTCGTGGGGATCCCAGGCAATCCGGACGTGTACTATTTTGGCGCAGTCGCGGGAGGGGTCTGGAAAACGACCGACGCGGGGCGAAGTTGGCGGCCAATGTTCGACAAGGAGCCGATTGCGTCGATCGGCGCGATCGCGATTGATCCACGGGATCACAATGTCGTGTACGTCGGCACAGGCGAGCCATGCCTGCGCGGGAACATTTCGTTCGGTAATGGCATGTATAAATCGCTGGACGGCGGCCACACGTGGACGCATATCGGGCTCGACGATACGCGGCACATCTCGAGAGTGCTGATCGATCCGCAGGATCCCAACACGATTTTCGTGGCGGCGATTGGCCATGCGTATGGGCCGAATGAACAACGCGGCGTATTTCGCTCGACCGATGCGGGGAAGACCTGGCAGAAGGTCCTGTATAAGGATGACAAGACGGGCGCCGTTGATCTGGTTTTCGATCCGGCGAATTCGCACATTCTCTACGCGGCGCTGTATCAGGAAATTCGCACGCCGTGGGGATTCACCAGCGGTGGACCCGGCAGCGGGATCTATAAGTCCGAAGACAGCGGTACGACGTGGAAGCAGTTCACCGGCCACGGGTTGCCGGAGGGAATTTACGGGCGCATCGGGCTGGCGGTTGGCGCGGATTCGAATCGTGTGTATGCGCTGATCGAGGCTAAAAAAGGCGGCCTCTACCGCTCCGATGACGCGGGGAAGACTTGGCACTTCGTCAATGGCGACCAGCGATTCACGCAGCGCGCGTGGTATTACATGCACATCTTCGCGGATCCGAAATCGTCCGACACGATTTACATTTTGAATACGGGAACGTACCGCTCGACGGATGGCGGCATGCATTTCAGCCCCGTTCCCGCGCCGCATGGCGACGATCACGCGTTTTGGATCGATCCGAAGGACACCCGTCGTTTAATCGAAGGCAACGACGGCGGCGCAACGATTTCCGTGGATGATGGGAAGACGTGGACGGCGGAGGACAATCAGCCGACGGCTCAGTTTTACCACGTCAGCGTCGACAACAGATTTTTCTATCGCGTGTACGGCGCGCAGCAAGACAATTCGACAGTCGCAATTGCGAGCCGCACGAATCATGGACTGATCACGGATAAAGATTGGTACGACGTGGGCGGCGGCGAAAGCGGCTACATCGTCGCGGACCCGAAAGATCCGAACATCGTTTACGCCGGCGGGAATTGGGGCATCATCACGCGGCTCGACCGGCACACCGGGCTGGTGCAGGACGTAACCGTGTGGCCCGTGAATCCGAGCGGCTGGAGCGCCGGCCAATTGCCCCATCGTTTTCAGTGGACGGCGCCGATTGCCATCTCGCCGTTCAATTCGAATGCCGTTTACATCGGCGGCGAAAAACTTTTCAAGACCACCGACGGCGGAATGAACTGGACGGCAATCAGTCCCGACCTGACCCGGAACGACAAGAGCAAGCAGGGTCCCTCCGGCGGACCGATTACCATCGACGAGACCAGCGTGGAATATTACGACACGATTTTCTCCGTAGCGTTATCGCCGGTGCAGCGCGGGCTGATCTGGACGGGTAGCGATGATGGCCTCGTGCACATTACGCGCGATGGCGGAAAAACGTGGTCGGACGTTGCGCCGAAAGGCATGCCCGAGTGGGCGCGCATCGGCTTGATCGCTCCCTCGCCGTATGCTGCTGGAACAGCGTATCTGGCGGCGGATCGTCACCGCCTCGATGATTTTCATCCTTACGTTTATAAGACGACCGACTACGGGACAACGTGGACAGCGATTACGGACGGTTTGCCGCAATCGGGGAGTTACGTCCATGCGGTGGCGGTGGATCCTGTGCGCAAGGGCTTGCTCTATTGCGGAACGGAAACGGGCATATATGTGTCATTCGACGACGGCGCGCACTGGCAATCGCTCGAATTGAACATGCCGGTCGTGCCCGTGACGGACATGGTGGTGAAGAATGGCGACCTGGTGATTTCGACGAAGGGGCGCTCATTCTGGATTCTCGACGACCTGTCACCGCTGCGCCAGGCGAATGCGGACATTACGAACGATGCGGCCCATCTTTTCAAGCCGCGCGCGGCGTGGCGCACGCAGCTCGGTCACGCGAATCCCAAGAGCTTCGCGTTGTACGGGCAGAATGCTCCCGATGGAGCGGTGATTGACTACTACCTGAAAACCAAACCCGCCGACAATGAGAACGTGACGCTGGAAATCGTCGATAGCGCGGGGAAAGTGGTTCGCAAGTATACGAGCAAGAAAAAGAAAGCGTCCGACGAGCAGCCCTCGGAAGCGGGCAACGAATTCCATTCGCCCACGGCGATTCCCGTCAAGGCGGGGATGAACCGTTTCGTTTGGGATTTGCGCTATGAAGCGCCGACGCTGATTCCGGGGCAAGTGTGGGACAGCGCGGACAATCCGAAGGGGCCGCTCGCGTTGCCGGGCGAGTATCAAGTGCGACTGACGGCGGACGGCAAGACGTTTACGGAGCCGCTCACCGTGAAGCTCGATCCTCGCGTAAAAAACACGCCGGAAGATTTGCGAAAGGAGTTTGATCTGTCGCTGAAGATTCGCGACGAGATCACGCTTGCGGATCAAACCGTGAATGAGATGAACTCCGTGAAAGCGCAGATCAAGGCGCTGCGCAAGCGGCTGGGCTCGGGCGCGCAAAATAAACCAATCCTCGATGCAGCGGATGCCGTCGAGGAAAGAATGAAGCCGATCAATGATCAGCTCTGGCAAGGAAAAATGAAGGCCAGCGAGGAAGACCTGAACTATCCGGATGAGATCAACGATCAATTGAAAGGCATCGAGGAATTCATGGAAGGCTCGGATTACGCTCCGACCGCCGCGGATTACGCCGCGTATGCGGACCTGAGCAGCGAGGCCGACAAGCTGATCGCGCAATGGAAGGAGATCAAGTCCAAGGATCTTGCGGCGCTGAACGAACAAATCAGGAAGGCAAATATCCCCGCGATTGCGGCGTCGGCGCCGCCAGCGGATTCGTCGCAGTAGCGTGGTTCGCTGGCGTGACCGCCGCAAGGGCAGAGCCAGTCCAATACTAACACCGCTGCGGATGTCGCGCCCTGCGGTCGAGGGGAAGAAATATGAAGCTTAGCGGAGTCGCGTTTACCTCCCTTATGCTATGCAACGCCTTGGGAGGATGCCTGGGTGCAGTGCCATTGCCACCCGCGCAACAGGGCGGCCCTTCCGCGAGTGCGCGCAACGAAGGTGCCGTTCTAAAATATCTTCGGCCCGCGCTCAAGTCCTCTGGAAAGGCGCCCCGGGTCTACTACCGCGCGTCCTGTCAGGGAAAGGGCGGGAACCCCGTTCCATTTCCTCGAACCGAAGTACAACCTCCGTCAAAAGGCAAAACAGGCGTGGCCGCAGTTCGGGAGGTGTTCCGGGACGATAAAGACGTGACGGTGACGGAAGGGCGGACTGGAATAATCAGGATAAGAATTGGAAAAGCACCCGACGCATTTCTACAAACAAAGATATCTCTTCTTACCCTGAAGCCAATGGAGCAATACAATCCCACTCTGGCGGTCAGCGCTATCGAGAGCACGGGGGAGGTGGAAGCCGCCATGCGGAGGCTCGGGGTCCGCCCAGTGCAGGCCATTGGCACGCAACTTATAGCGGAGCCAGCGAAAGGGCTCCCCCACCTTCCTTCCTCGATGAAGAATGTAACCGTTGACCAGGCACTCGACTCGATTGCAAAAACATTCAAAGATGTCGTTGTGTACGGAGCGTGTGTGCGCCTATTTTGGGTGGACCTTCGCTGACGTTGACGGCTTCGGCGGCTCAAGCCCAGCGCCGTAGAGCGGTGAGCTGCCGCTTGTGGAGCGGAAGCAGCCTTCGACTACGAGTGGACGTGATCGGGATCAGGGCCATGCGGGCGCATTTTGCCGCGGTCGGGGCGGTTCAAATAGCCTGGCGTGCCGAACGGGTGCGCGGTCAGCGCTCCGCTTTGGGGCCGCGGAGTCATGGGTGCTGGCTTCGGCATGGACATTGTATTTGCGCCAATCGAGGAATTGGACAAATACAGTTTGTGCAGTTCGGCAACGGTCATCGCGCCCTGCCGAAGCCTTACTGCCGTGACGGTCCCATCGCGCTCCGTTTTTATTATTGCCCACACTGTGTCGCCAGCTTTCATGGCCTTGACGTCCAGCTTCTGGCCTTTCTCGCCCATATAAATCGTTTGCGGGCCGATGGTGGCGACCACGGTCAACTGCGTCGGGCGCATCAGCACCACCTGATGCTTCTGCAAATCGACTGACGAGACGATGAAAAATTCCTCGCCCTGCGCGTTCTTGGGATGCGCCTGCGCCCATGCGGGAGCGGAGACGGCGAGCGCCAGCAAAATAGCAACGGCAAAGGAAATGAATTTCGCAACTCTATTCATATCGAAGGGCCTCAATCGGGTCTAGGTGTGCGGCGCGCCGCGCCGGGTAATAGCCAAAGAAAATCCCTACCGCCGCGGAGAAGAAAACGGCGATGACAATCGAAGACGGGGAAACGAGCGTCGGCCAGTGAAGCGCGCGCGCGATAATCAGCGAGCCAGCGATTCCGGCGATGATGCCGATGCTGCCGCCCAGCAGGCTCAACACGACGGCCTCGCTCAAGAATTGCCCCTGCACATCAGATTCCGTCGCGCCCACGGCCATGCGCACGCCGATTTCGCGCGTGCGCTCGGTGACGCTGACGAGCATGATGTTCATAATTCCGATTCCGCCCACCAGCAACGAAACGGACGCTATGCTCGCCAGAAGAAGCGTCATCACATGCCCCGATTGCGCTTGCGCCTGCGCAAAATCCGTGGGGCTGCGGATGATGAAGTCATTGTCTTCATTGGCGCGCAGATGGTGACGCTGGCGCAGCAGCGCGGAAATCTGGTCTTCCGCGGGCTGAATATCCGCGGCCGAATCGGCCGACATCATCATGAAATGGATCCAGCTGATGCCCGCGAGCTTCTTTTGCACGGTCGTATAAGGCGCCATCACGATGTCGTCTTCGTCCCCCCCGAATGGCGAGCTGCCCTTCGTGGCCAGCACGCCGATCACCTGAAAGGGCAAATTCGCGATGCGAATCGTTTTGCCGACCGGGTCCTCGTTGGGCGCGAAAAGATTTTTCACCACGGTTTGCCCCAGCATGCACACGTTTGACGACGCATCCACGTCGCGCGGGGAAAAAATACTGCCTTCGGCCAATGCCCAGTGGCGAATCTTGAGGTAGTCGGGCGATACGCCGCTCATGTGGGTGAACCAGTTATTGCTGCCATAAACGATCTGCGCGCCGTAGCCGACACTCGGCGAAATCCATTTGATGAACGGCACTTCGGCGAGTATGGCCTTGGCATCGGCTTCGGTCAGCGTCTTGGTGGCCTCGCTGCCCATGTGAACCCCGCCTTTATTTACGCTGCCGGCCGCAATGAAAATGATGTTGTCGCCGAGGCTTTTGATCTGGTCCTGCACTTGATTGGTGGCGCCCTGTCCGATGGCGACCGTGCAAATCACCGCGCCGACACCGATGATGATGCCCAGCATGGTGAGCACCGTGCGCATTTTGTTGCGCGCCAGCGCTCGCATCGATACGCGAAGTATTTCGCCAACTTCCACGGTGTTTACCTCCTGCCCGGGCCGCCGAAGGGCGAACGCGTGCCGCTGCTTCCGCCCGTGATCTGTTCGCCGGTAATGACCTTATCCCCTTGCTTCAGGTCGCCTTGGACGACGTCCGTGCTGGTATAGTCCGTCAAGCCCGTCTTAATCGCCACGGGAATCGGCTGCTGATTGGCATCGAGCTTCCAGACAATCTGCAATCCGCCCACGTGGGACACTGTCGCTTGCCGGGGAATGTTGTACTTCTTATAAAGAGCCTGGAGCTGGCGCGGCGTCAACTGCGGCGTAAAAGTCAGAGCGATATTCGGCACAAGTATGACGTTGCTTGCGTGTCCCGTGGGAATGGAAATGTACGCGGTCTCGCCGGGCAAAAGTTTGCCATCCGGATTCTCGAAATCGATGATGGTGTTATACGTGACGACGTTTTGGACTGTAAACGCATTCAGCCGCACCGCGCTCACGCGCCCGTGAAATATATCCGTGGGATATGCATCCACCTGAAACGTCGCCGTCTGCCCGACGTGAATTTGTCCCGTGTCAGATTCGTCCGTGGCCGCATAAACCTGCATGCGCGTCAGGTCTTGTGCGATCGTAAAAACATTGGGCGCTTGCAATGACGCCGCGACCGATTGACCCACCGTGACGTTTCTGGCGACGACCGTGCCGTCAACCGGGGAAACAATGGTCGTATATTTCAGGTTGGTCTCGGCCATTTTCAAATTTCCCTGGGCGGATTCAACCTGAGCTCTGGCCTGCGCGAGCTGGGCCTTGGTCTGATTGACCTGGGCTTCCGCTTGCGTAACGGATGCATTGGCGGCGACGAAATTCGATTGCGTCTGGTCATTCTGGTCGTGGGAAATCACGCCCTGCTGTGTAAGGTCGGCGATGCGTTTCGCGTTCACCTGCGCGTACTGGGCGTTCGCTTCGAGTTTCGCGACGTTCGCCTGGTCGGCAATGATGCTGGCCTGAATGTTTTGAACATTGGCAACCGCGTTCGCCAGGTTGCCGCGAGCCGTCGTGACCTGCGCGTCATAAATGGTCGGATCGAGCTGCGCCAATAAATCGCCGGCATGAACCTGCGTATTGAAGTCAGCAAAAATGTATTGAACGGTTCCGGAAACAAATGAGCCGACGGGCACAGTGGTCAGCGGGTTGATGGTTCCCGTCGACTGCACCAGGGCCGTGATGCTGCCGCGCTTGACGGGCATCGTTATATAGCGGACGGTCGCCGCGCGGCTCTTTATCACCACTACGATCACAATGGCAGCCACAATGCCGAGTACAATCAGCCAAGTAAGCCCTTTATGTTCTTGATACGATTCGCGGACGGACATAGTTTGGGTTCGTAACCTCGAGATTTTATTCGCGTCGCATGGACGGGGCCTGCTTCGTTTTCCGGTTCCACTCGGCCTATATAGATGACGCAGTGCGAGGCCATGAGGTTTCACTCCTCGATGTCTTCAACTTCATTAGCGGCGGCGTCCATGCTACATTGGGCGGCCGGAATCAGACTTTTGCAAGCATCTGCTGACGTTCTACTCGACAGTAGCCTGAACGTCGGCTTGAATTTTAGTTTGAACAGAGGAAGGAGAAGCATTGGCGTATCGAGACTTGAGGGCGTTTCTTGCACGGCTGGAGCGGGAAGGCGAGCTGAAACGCATCAGCGCGGAAGTCGATCCCGTGCTCGAAATCACCGAAATTACCGACCGCGTGACGAAGGCGGGCGGCCCGGCCCTGCTCTTTGAGCGCCCAAAGGGATCAGCCGTTCCAGTTGTTATCAATCTGCTGGGCAGCCAACGGCGCATGAATCTTGCGCTCGATGTCGAGGATATCGATCAAGTCGCAAACCGCGTGCGGTCTTTTCTGGACGTGCAGACCCCGCAAGGCTTCCTCGACAAGGTGAAAATGCTGCCGAAGCTGGCGGAGCTTGGCTCGTTTTTCCCCAAGACCGTGAAATCCGGCGCGTGCAAAGAAGTGATTCGCAAGGACGATTTTTCGCTTTCGTTTTTTCCGATCCTGAAATGCTGGCCGCAGGATGGCGGGCGATATATCACGTGGCCCATGGTCATCACGAAAAATCCGGAGACGGGTAAGCGCAACGTAGGCTGTTACCGCATGCAAGTTTTCGACGACCGTACCACCGGAATGCACTGGCAGACGCAAAAGCATGGCGCGGAGCATTTTCGTAGCGCGCGAGCGCGCCAGGGCGGCGGAAGAATGGAAGTTGCCGTTGCCATCGGGTCTGACCCCGCGACGGCCCTCGCGGGAATCCTGCCCGTGCCGCCCGATTTGGACGAATTCATGTTTTCGGGCTTTCTGCGGCGAGACGCCGTGGAACTAGTGGCCTGCGAAACGGTGGACCTGGAAGTCCCCGCGAACGCGGAAATCGTGCTCGAAGGCTATGTCGAGCTTTCCGAGATGCGGACGGAGGGCCCCTTCGGCGACCACACCGGCTTTTATTCTCTTGAAGGCGAATATCCTGTGTTTCATGTGACTTGCATCACCCACAGGAAGGAACCTCTTTACCTGACGACCATCGTTGGGCCGCCTCCGCAGGAGGATTTCTTCATGGGGCACGCGATCGAGCGTATTTTTCTTCCCGTGATGAAAATGCAATATCCGGAGATTGTGGACGTATCCATGCCCGCCGAGGGCATCTTCCAAAACTTAATGATTGTGGCGATTCGAAAATCGTATCCGGGACATGCGCGAAAAATCATGAACGCCATCTGGTCCTTGGGACAGGCCATGTTCACGAAAGTTATCGTGGTTGTGGACCACGACGTGGATATTCACAATCCCCGCGAAGTTGTCTGGAAAACGTTGTGCGCCATCGATCCCGAGCGCGACATTGAATTCGTTCTGGGTCCCGTGGATACGCTCGAACATGCGGCTCGCATGCAGGATTTCGGATCAAAGATGGGCATTGATGCGACTCGCAAGTGGGCCTCCGAGGGATTTGCGCGTCCTTGGCCGGACGAGATTCGCATGGACACCGCAACCAAATCGCGTGTCGATGAGTTGTGGAAAACTTTGGGGATTGACGTTTCGCGTCCGCGCAAGTAACAATTCCTGTCCACCCGAACAGGGTTCTCTTTTCGCACGCCTCTCCGGAATGGTTGTGGACTTCCCGCGCGTCCTATTTTTTAATCTCAGAGTGCTCACGATTACCAACTGCACACCGGATTTGGACGCTTGCTTGACACTCGAATGAGTGGAATGACATAAGAGGTACAGCAGTACTGGTAGCACAAGTTTTCCAAGCGGGGCCGCCGGTTCTATCCGGGGTGGATCAGAAACGGGCGAGCGGGGGTTTTCAAAAAAAATTAACTTCCCGTGGCCGCGGCGGGCATGACGGCCGATATTCTGCGTGACGCGAGTCAGCGAGCGAGGGGCGACACGATGTTCGGGATGGGCAAATCGAAATCTCTGATCGGCTTGGATATCGGGTCGAGTTCCGTCAAGGCGGTCGAGCTTCGGAAGACCAAGCAGGGCTATGAACTCGTCAGCTTCGGCATTGAGCCCCTGGCCCAGGACACCGTCGTCGACGGCGCCATCATGGACGCACCGGCCGTTGCGGAGCGCATCAGCTCGATCTTCGACTCCCAGAAAATCAAACTTAAGGACGTGGCGACCTCGGTTTCGGGCCACTCGGTAATCGTCAAGCGCGTTCCCATGCCCCTGATGACCGAGGACGAGCTCTACGACAGAATTCAAGCGGAAGCCAGCCAGCATATTCCCTTCGACATCGCCGACGTGAACCTGAGCCATCAGCTTCTGGAAACCACGGACAACCAGATGGATGTGCTGCTGGTCGCGGTGAAGAAGGACAAAATTCTGAACCATACGAATGTTCTTTCGCAGGCGGGAAAAACCCCCGTCGTTGTGGACATTGACGCCTTTGCGCTCGAGAACTGCTTCGAGGTCAATTACGACCCGGATCCGGCACAGGTGGTCGCGCTGCTCAATATCGGCGCGAGCGTCATGAACATCAATATCATTCGCGGCTGGACGCCCCTGTTTACGCGTGACGTTTCCGTCGGCGGCAACCAATACACGGACGCGCTGCAGAAAGAGCTCGACCTCAATTACGAAGACGCCGAGCGCCTGAAAATGGGCGGCTCTCTGCCGGGCGTCACCGACGAGCAGCGGACTTCGATCCTGCGCTCGGTTTCCGACATCCTGATCCTGGAAATCCAGAAGACGTTTGACTTCTTCCGCGCCACGGCTAGCGGAGAGAACATCCGCCGCATCGTCGTCGCTGGCGGAACGGCGCGCGTTCCGGGGCTTCTCGATCTGCTCCGGGAAGAGTTCGGAATGCCGGTCGAGGAGCTGTACCCGTTCCGGAAGATTGTCGTTAATCCGGGCCGTCACGACGAAGAGAAAATTCGCGAAATGGCGCCGCGGCTGGCTATCGCGGTCGGTCTGGCGCTAAGGAGCTTTGATACCCCATGATTCGGATCAACCTCCTCGGTCAGGAACGGCCGAAAACAGCCGGACCGTCGATTCCCCTGGAATCGTCCCTGCGCGTCGTGCTTTTCGCGGCGGCGATCATTTTAGCTTTTGTGGTCCTGTTCGTGATGTACCACCAGAAGTCAAACGAGCTGGCCAGAGTCAACGCGCACATCGCCAACCTGCAGGCGGAGAAAACGCGGCTGCAGCAAGTCAAGGCAGAGGTGCAGCGGTTCGAGCAGCAGAAAGCCGTCCTGCAACAGCGCATTGACGTCATCGAGATTTTGCAGGCCAACCGTTCCGGCGGCCAGCAGTTGCTGCAAATGGTCGCGAACACCGTGGAGCGCTCCAATTCGCTGTGGCTTACATCGCTCGAACGCAAAGGCGACACGCTGAATATCACCGGGGAAGCGGCGTCCATCGATGCTATCGCCAACTTCATCACGCAGATGAAGCGTTCCGGATATTTTGACAAGATCGAAATTCAATCTGCCGCGGAAAACGACATCGTCAAGGGCGCGCAGACCTATGGATTCATCATGTCGGCCCAAGTCAGCCAGGCAAAACCGGACGGCGTAACGACGCCTTCCGCGCCGGCGCGGCCGGGAAAGAGCTAGGGAGGAGCAATGGCAACCTCGTTTCGCGAAATGTCATGGCCGGTTCAGGCACTGGCGTTTCTATTCCTAGCCGTGATTTTGGTTCTCGCGGGTTTGTATATTCCCATGTCTCCCGTGGCAACCGAGCGGGTCGCCGTGGACAATGCCAATGCCAAGCTAAAGCCTCTCGAAGCCGAAGTGCAGACCCTGCGCGTATACCAGCAAAGGCGCGTGGAACTTCAGGGCGAAATGCAAGCGCTGCAAAAGCAACTCGCCACGCTGCAGACGATTGTTCCGGAAAACAAGGAAGTTGACCAGTTCATCGTCATGCTGCAGGGCGCGGCATCCGGTTCGGGAGTCATGATTCGCAAGATCGAAACGCAACCGGTCGTGGCCAAGCAATACCACGAGGAGATGCCGTTCAAGATCACGGCCGATGGCCCGTATTATTCGGTTCTGGACTTTTTTGCCCGGTTAGGGCGCCTCTCGCGCATCATCAACGTCGGCGACCTAAAGCTGGGCCAGGTGAAGGCCAATTCGGGGAGCAGCCAGTTCCGGATGACACCGGGCTCAACGGTGACCGGGGAATTCACCATAACAACATTTTTCTCGAAACCGGCGGACGAAGTCGCGGCGAGTACCAAGCCCGCAGGTCCGGGCGGAAAGCGTTAACACGATGCGGCGGGGAAATATGGAGCGCTTAAAAATATTTGCAAGAGCGATCGCGCTTTTAGGATTGCTGACTTGGTGTATGTCGTCTGCGTGGGCAGCGCAGGGACAGGCGAGACCCAAGAAGACGCCTCCCGCGAAGCCTGCGGCCGGCGCAACTTCCTCCAAGCCGGTCGTGCTCCACGCGCGCGATCCTTTTGCGCCGTTGATCCGCACGGGTGACGCGGGCGGTCGTCTGAATTTACCCCCGGGAATTGCCGGGTTGCAGGTTTCCACGCTGCATCTGGAAGGCATGGCAAAGACCGCCGAGGGCATGGTTGCGGTGGTTTCGAATCCACAGGGCGGCGTCTATTTCCTCCACGATGGCGACCATCTGTATGACGGCGTCGTGGAGAAAATCGGCCTGAATCAAATAACGTTTCAGCAGGAAAACAAAGACGCGTTTGGCAGGACCGTGCAGCGTGAAGTCACCAAACGACTCTACCCGATTGCAGGAGACGAGCAATGAGCAAGATTTGGCAGCCGTTTGGGCTTGCCTGCCTCACGGCAGCAAGCCTGCTGATCCCGACTGGTGCGCTCCGCGCGGATTCCGGAGCGTCCGTCAAGGTCACCTCTGCGGTTGGACACGGAGTCGTACGACTCGACGCGAAAGCGAGCGGTCCATTCGACTATGAAGTCCATCATCCCAGCGCGAACCTTTATTACATCGACCTCACGGGTGTCACGGCGATCACAACCGATGCCGCGCAGGTCTTGGGCACGGATATCGTCCGCAGCTATCGTCTGGAACAATATGAGGCGGGTCCAAAAACAATTTCCCGGCTGGAAATTCTGCTGGGCCATGGAGCCACGCCGAAGGTCAGCCGTGAAGGGCGCGATGAATTGGAGATCGTGGTCTCGAAAAACAATCTCTTCTCCGCGAGCTCCGGCAATTCCGGCTCGGCGCACATCGTAAAGACGGCCTTGCATTCCTCGGCGCCTGTGAGCAGCTCTCCAGCTCCCGCGGACATCCGGCAAATTTCCGTTGCCAAGGACGGCGACGTCCCGGAAGTCCTGGTTCTCGGCTCGGGTCAGTTCAACTATCACGAGCTTCGCTTGAGCAAGCCCGACCGCCTTGTGCTGGATTTCAGCGACGCGCGCATGTCCGCGGCAAGGAAAATTTCGAGCACCATCGAACCCATTCGTGGAGTCCGCGCCGGTCAATTTTCGCCCCAGGTCGCGCGTGTGGTTATCGATCTGTCGAAAACTGCTCCGTACACCGTGAATCGCGTGGATGGCGGGATTGCAGTGGAGTTTATTGCCTCGCCGGCGGTAACGCCTGCATCGGGCGACGCGAATGGCTCTAAACAGCCGGTATCTGAATCGGCTTCGGCGAATGCTGATAAAGGCTCAAGTTCTCCCCAGCCCTCCCAGCCCTCTGCCGATACTCAGCAGAGCGCCGACTCGACGCCAGCCGCGCAGTCTTCTCCGAATACGACGGCGCCAATGGCAGCCTCGCCGGCGCAGGGATCCGCGCAGCCTGCGGGTTTCAATGCTCCCCTGACGCAACCATCGCCGCAGCCATCGCCACAGTCAACCGCACCTGCGGCGTCGCCAGTTGAGCCTGCGGCAACTCCAGTTGTCGTGCCGGCGGTAAGTGCTCCGGCATCTTCGCCAACCGTGGCACCCGCACAGGAGAGCGCTGCTTCCGATACACAACCGCCGCCGCAAATTACACCCGCTCCCGAACCACCATCGCCTGCAGCCGTTTCGGTCCAGGCAAGCCCTGCGTCCGTCATTTCGCAGGAATCCGGGATGGCCGGAGAAACGAAATATACCGGCGCGCCTATCTCCGTGAACCTGAAGAACGTGGACTTGCAGGACTTCTTCCGCCTGATCCACGAAATCAGCGGCTTGAACGTTGTGGTGGACCCGGGCGTGAAGGGCACGCTGACCCTGGTTCTCGACAATGTGCCGTGGGACCAGGCCCTCGACATCGTGTTGAAGAACAACGATCTCGATAAGCAACTGGACGGTAACGTCCTCCGCATCGCAACCAAGGAAACGGTGAAGAGGGAGGCCGATGAAGCCAGGGAACTCGCCAAAGCGCAAGTGGATGCGGCCGACCTGGTGACCACCACGCGCGTGCTTAGCTACGCGAAGGCCACCGACATGGCCGCCACCATTAAGAAGTTCCTTTCACCGCGCGGCGACGTGCTCGCCGACAGCCGCACGAACACGCTGATTATCAGCGACATCCCGACCGTCATCCCGGTCGTCGACAACCTGATCCGCGAGCTTGACAAGCGTTCCCAGCAGGTCGAAATCGAAGCGCGTGTCGTCGCCGCGAACCGCAACTTCGCGCGCGAGCTTGGCTCGCAGTTCGCTTTCAGCGGCTCGGCGACGGGCGGACGCAACACCTTTGGCGGTGCCAACGCAGTGGGCACAAGCCCCATCAGCCGCTTCGTACCGCCGCTGCCCGCTCCTCCGCTCCTCATTGGGGGTGCTGCTTCTCCGACGGGAACGAGCTCGGCGCCGGTGCAAATGCCTCTGGTGACGAACTTGGGCGCGGCGGTAGCGACGAGCGGCGTGTCGTACGCCTTCTCCTCGGCGAATTTCGCTCTGGACTACATCATTACGGCGGCCGAATCGAAGGGCGTTGGCAAACTGCTCTCGAAGCCCAAGGTAATCACGCAGAATAACGAGCAGGCGACCGTCAAGCAGGGAACCAAAATCCCAATTCAGACGGTCATCAACAACACGATTTCCGTGCAGTTCGTAGACGCTGTCCTGGAGCTACAGGTGACGCCGCAGATCACGGCGGCCGGCACCATATTCATGAACATTCACGTCGAGAACACGCAGATTGACCCGGCGATCCCCAGAATTCAGGGTATTCCGGCCCTCGACACCCAGTCTGCCGACACGCGCGTGCTCGTCAGCGATGGCGCGACGGTCATGATCGGCGGAATCATCGTCTCGAATCAGCAGACAACGATTAACGAAGTTCCCTTTGTGGGCAGCATCCCCATCGTCGGGCAGCTTTTCCGGCACACAACGATCAGCACTACTTCCCAGGAGTTGCTCTTCTTCATCACTCCCCGTATTCTTCCTATGTAATCGGGAAGCGGAGGGGAAAATCGCGACAGCCAAGGCATTCGGAAAGGCGGGGCGGGCGAAGCAGCCGTCCCGCCTTTCTCTTTTGCAGCAGGCGATGGCTGCTGACCATCTGGATGCTTTTGTCGTTTCCCACCCCCCGAACATTTTCTACCTGACATCCTTTTCGGGAAGCTCCGGCGTGCTGCTGGTTACAGACGCCGGCGCGACGCTGTTCACGGATCCGCGCTACACCGCCCAGAGCAAGCAGGAAGTCACGGCGGCGCGAGTCAGGATAGTCCGCGGCTCCGTATTGACGGCTGTGGGCGAGCATCTGGCGGGCCGTCAGGGCCAGCGCGTCGGATTCGAAACGGCGCACGCCACGGTCGCGCAGAAGATCACCCTCGAAAGGGCCGCAAAGAGCCGGACTCGCTGGATGCCTTGGGACGGCAAAGTTGAGGCCTTGCGAATGGTGAAGGACGAGTCTGAGCTATCCATCATGCGTGAAGCGGCGGCGATTGCCTGCTCGTCGTGGCAGGAAATCCTGCCCCTCGTGAAGCCTGGCGTCGCCGAAACCGACCTCGCCGCCGAGATAGAATTCCGCATGCGACGCAAAGGAGCCGCTGGCCCAGCCTTTGATACCATCATCGCCTCCGGTGAACGCGGCGCTTGGCCGCATGCCCGTGCCAGCCGGAAGCTTGTGAAGAAAAACGAGTTGGTCGTCTTTGACCTGGGTGCTATACTGCGCGGCTATTCGAGCGATCTCACACGCACGGTTTTCGTGGGGCGCGCGCCAACGGTGGTAAGGCGCTGGTACGGAGCCGTTCTTGCGGCGCAGACGGCTGCGCGGGATGCTTTGCATCCCGGCGTGACAGCCGAAAAGGTGGACGCTGCAGCGCGGCGCGTCCTCGATCGCGCCGGCCTCGGCGCTGAATTTATACACAGCACGGGCCACGGCCTCGGTCTGGAAGTTCACGAGATGCCTCGCCTCGGTCGCGGCGACCGCTCAGTCCTCCGTGCCGGAACTGTCGTAACGCTCGAGCCGGGCGTTTATGTCGAAGGCAAAGGCGGCATTCGTATCGAGGATGACGCGCTCGTCACGGAGTCCGGTGCCGCATATCTCACGCACGCCAATAGGGAGCTGATCGAAATCGGATGAAGGCAAAAGGCAAAAAGAGCGGCTCGGCGCACTCGCGACGTTCCGGCCCGGATCTTCGCGAAGTTTCCGAAATCCTTGACTTCATGGAAAAGCACGGCCTCGAGGAATTCGAGTACGAAAACGGAAATTTTCACGTCCGCCTGCGCAAAGCCCAGCCGCATTCCAGCATGCCTTTCCGCGCCGTGCATTCGGCCCCGGAAATTATCGAGGCCCAGCCATCGGCGGTCTCTACGACTGCGCCAGAGCAGGGCGCTTCCGCACCGCCGCTTGAATCCCTCGATAAGAATCTCCATGTCATCAAGTCCCCCATCGTGGGCACCTTTTATTCCTCCCCGACTCCCAGCGCTGACCCATTTGTTCGCGCCGGCGACCATGTCAAGAGCGGGCAGGTCCTCTGCATCATCGAAGCCATGAAGCTGATGAACGAAATTGAGGCGGATGTGGCGGGTGAAGTGATGCGCGTGTTTGTCGAGAACGGCCAGCCCGTGGAATACGGCGAGCCGCTCTTCGCCATTCATCCGAGCCGGAAACAATAGTCCGGCCGCGGGAGCCCGCCCAGGCGAAAATGTTTCGTAAAATCTTGATCGCAAATCGCGGCGAAATCGCACTGCGCGTTTTATGCGCGTGCCAGGAAATGGGAATTCAAACGGTTGCCGTATATTCGGAAGCCGACCGCAATTCTCTCCACGTGCGTTTCGCGGATGAATCCGTATGTATCGGGCCAGCCCGTTCCTCGGAAAGTTACCTCAATATTCCGCATGTGATCAGCGCCGCGGAAATCACCAACGTCGAAGCCATCCATCCCGGTTATGGCTTTCTCTCCGAAAACGCCAATTTTGCCGAAGTTTGCGAGGCGTCGCACATTACGTTCATCGGTCCTTCGCCCGAAGTGATCCGCATGATGGGGGAAAAGGACCGCGCGCGGCGCGAAATGGGCGCCGCAGGACTACCCATCATTCCCGGCAGCCCCGGCGTTGTTCCCGACGAAGACACGGCGCTGAAACTCGCTGGCGAGATCGGTTATCCCGTGCTCATCAAGGCAGCCGAAGGCGGAGGCGGCCGCGGGATGCGCGTCGTGCATGAAAAAGGCGAGTTGATTTCGGCGTTTCAGACCGCGCGCAACGAGTCGCAGCAGGCTTTTGGCAGCGCCAATGTGTATCTCGAAAAATTGATCGAGCGTCCCCGGCATATTGAATTTCAAGTGATTGGCGACCGCCGCGGTAACGTGATGCATTTGCGCGAACGCGAATGCTCGATTCAGCGTCGGCACCAGAAAATCATCGAAGAGTCCCCTTCACCTGTTCTCGATGCGAAGACCCGCGATGAAATGGGAACGCGCGTGGCCAAGGCTTTGGCGAAAATCGGATATTCCAGCGCGGGCACGGTCGAGTTTCTGCGTGACGAAGCCTCGGGCAAGATGTATTTCATCGAAGTGAATGCGCGCATCCAGGTCGAGCACCCCGTCACGGAGATGATTTCCGGCGTCGACCTCGTAAAGGCTCAGATTCGCCTCGCGGCCGGCGAAAAGCTCGATGACGTGATCGGCAAGCCCCGTTTCCACGGCCACGCCATCGAATGCCGCATCAACGCGGAAGACCCGGACACGTTCGCGCCGTCCGCCGGGCGCATCACCGCGTTTCGCGTCCCCGGCGGGCCCGGCATTCGCGTGGACACGGCGCTTTATTCGGAAGCCGTCGTGCCGCCGTATTATGATTCGCTCGTGGCGAAGCTGATCGCGTTGGGCGACGACCGCGCCGAAGCCATTGCGCGAATGTCGCGCGCTCTCGATCAATTCGTCATCGAAGGCATCAAGACGTCCATTTCGCTGCACAAAAAGATTCTCGAAGATCCCGATTTCATCGCGGGCCGCTTCGATACTCATTTTCTTGACCGTTACGAAGCTGTCGCAGCCAGATAGGAGACGCGATTTTGTTTCCGCCCCTTTACGCGATGCTCGATGAAGACCTGCTGAACATGCCGGCGGCGAAATGCGCGCGCGCATTGGTTTCCGCGGGCGTCGAGCTGATTCAATATCGCGCCAAGCATTCTTCTTCGCGGCAGTATTTTGCCGCCTGCTCGACTCTGGCGGAGACGCTCGCGACTCACAACGCGCGATTTATCGTCAACGACCGCCCGGACATTGCCGCGATGGTTGGCGCGGGCGGCGTGCACGTGGGCCAGGAAGATTTGCCTCCCGACGACGCGCGGCGAATTTGCGGCTCTGGCCGCTGGGTCGGCGTTTCCACGCACAATCTCGAACAGGTGCGCGCGGCGGCGAAAACCTCCGCCGATTACATCGCCGTCGGGCCGATTTTCTCGACGTCAACAAAAGAGAAACCGGACGCCGTCGTGGGCACGTCCTTTATCCGCGAGGCCCGCCAGCTGACGCAGAAACCGATCGTCGCCATCGGCGGTATCACGCGCGACCGTGCCGCGGAAGTCTATGAAGCGGGAGCGGACTCGCTGGCCGTGATTCGCGACTTGCTCGAAGCGCGCGACCCGTCGGCGCGAGCGAAGGAATTTCTGGCGATTGCCAAACGATCGCGAAGTAACTTGCACGCAGGAGGGCGCTGAAATGGCCGAACAGGTTCAACCAGCCGCGTCTTCGAGCGGCGGCCTCGGCCTTGTAAAGGGTCTGGGATTGTTCGACTCCACGATGATCGTCGTCGGTTCGATGATCGGCTCGGGCATTTACATCGTCTCCGCCGATATTTCCAATCAGGTACGAAGCCCCGGACTGCTGATTATCGTCTGGGTCATGTCGGGCGTGATGACGCTGATCGGCGCGCTGAGTTACGGTGAGTTGGCCGCGGCGATGCCTCATGCAGGCGGCCAATATGTCTATCTGCGCGAATCCTTCGGCCCGCTCTGGGGATTTTTGTACGGCTGGACGATGTTGCTTGTCGTGCAGACGGCAACGATTGCGGCGGTAGCCATTGCTTTTGCGAAATTCACCGGCGTGTTCGCGCCGTGGTTTTCGCCAACCGCATGGATACTGAAATTCGGCACGTTCGGCCCGTGGAAATTCCCGTTTGGGATCCTCGGACCTTACGACCTCGGCCTCAATCGGGAGAATTTGCTGGCGATCATTTCGATCGTCCTGCTCACCTGGATCAACCTGCGCGGCTTGCGTCTCGGCAAAATCGTGCAGAACATTTTCACCAGTGTGAAGACGGTCTCTTTGGCCGCATTGGTTATTGTGGGATTTCTGTTCGCGCGCGCGGAGGCGGTCGCCGCCAATTTCCATAATTTCTGGCACAACGCGGGACTTTCCGTGCAGCACGCCTATCCGCCCGGTGTAGGCACATGGGAGATTTCAACCGCCACCGTTGTCGGCGTCGCGATGGTCGGCTCGCTCTTCGCAACGGACGCGTGGTACGACATCACTTTCACCGCTTCCGAAGTAAAGCGCCCCGGCCGCAATCTGCCGCTCGCGCTTTTCTTTGGGACGGTGATCGTCACCACGCTGTACGTTCTTGCGAACTTCGCCTATTTGCGTGTGCTGCCCATGGCGGGTGATCCCCACGGCGCGACGATCATTTCGCGCGGCATTCAGTTCGCCACCGACGGCCGCGTGGCAACGGCGATGCTGCAAGCGATTTTCGGTCCCATCGGCGCGATCTTGATGGCCGTTGCAATTCTGATTTCTTGCTTCGGCTGCAACAACGGCCTGATTCTCGCCGGCGCGCGAATTTATTACGCCATGGCCAAGGATGGTCTTCTTTTCAAATCGATTGGCCGCGTGAATCGCCGCCACGCGCCGGGCGTCGCATTGATCGTGCAGTGCATTTGGGCCTCGATTCTCTGCCTTTCGGGCACGTACAACCAGCTCCTCGATTTTCTGATCTTCGCGGAGTTGATTTTCTACATTTTGACGCTCACGGCGCTTTTCGTGCTGCGCCGCACGCGTCCCACGATGGAGCGGCCCTATCGCGCCGTCGGCTACCCGGTGCTCCCGGCACTTTATATTGTGATGGCCCTGTTCCTGGAAGTGCAGTTGCTGCGCTACAAGCCGCAAAATACGTGGCCCGGCCTCATCATTGTACTTATTGGCTTGCCCGTGTACCTGCTTTGGCGCATGATGTCGCGCAATCGAAACGCATCGGCGGCGGATTAAGAAAAATGGACGTCACGGACCCACATTCGAGTCGGGGAGGGAATGGATGGCCAGCAATCTTTTAGCGACGAAGCCTATCAGCACGATCATGGCGGAAGCCTCAGAGAAGGGCGAGCATTCGCTCAGGCGCTCGCTCGGACCGATAAATCTCATCACCCTCGGCATCGGCGCGATTATCGGCACCGGCATCTTCACGCTCACCGGCGTCGCTGCTGCCCAGTTCGCGGGGCCGGCCGTTGTACTTTCCTTCGTCGTTGCCGGCATCGGCTGCGTCTTCGCGGGCCTTTGCTACGCGGAGTTCGCCTCGATGATTCCCATCGCCGGCAGCGCGTATACCTACGGCTACGCGACCATGGGCGAAATTGTTGCCTGGATTATCGGCTGGGCGCTCGTCCTCGAGTATGCCTTCGGTGCCGCCACTGTCGCCGTCGGCTGGAGCGGCTACGTCGCTAGCCTCGTCGGTTTCTTCGGCAAGAAGCTTCCGTTTAACGCCACGCCGTCAGTTTCTTTCTCGCTCTTGGGTCACACGCTGGGGGGCCGCGTGGACATCTTCGCTTTGGCGGCCATCATCGTGGTCACCACCATTCTCGTCATCGGCGTGCGCGAGTCGGCCAACTTTAATAGCGCTGCGGTCATGATCAAAGTTTCCGTCGTACTGATCTTCATCGGTCTCGCCACCACCTTCGCCTTTGCCCATTGGTCCCTCATGGTTACTAACTGGCATCCCTTCATTCCGAAAAATCTCGGTCACTTCGGCCAGTTCGGCTTATCCGGCATCATGCGCGGCGCTGGTGTTGTCTTCTTCGCATACATTGGATTCGACGCAGTCTCCACTGCCGCCCAGGAATCCAGGAATCCGCAGAAGGACATGCCCTTCGGCATCCTCGGCTCTCTGATCATCTGCACCATCCTTTACATCATCGTCTCGGGTCTTCTCACCGGCGTGAAGAACTACACCCTCTTAAACACTCCCGCACCTGTTGCCGACGGGGCTGCTGCCATCGGCGTCCGCTGGGGCATCCTTCTCGTCGACATCGGCGCCATCGCCGGCCTCGCCTCCGTCATGCTCGTCATGCTCCTCGGCCAGTCCCGCGTCCTCTACACCATGTCCCACGACGGTTTGCTGTGGCCGTGGGTTGGCAAGATTCATCCCCGCTTCCGAACGCCGTACCTCACTTCCATCGTCGTCGGATGCTTCGTCGCATTCCTGGCTGCTTTTTTCCCCATCGTTTTTCTCGCGAAGCTCGTCAGCCTCGGCACTCTGCTCGCCTTCACCATCGTCTGTCTGGGCGTCTGGATCATGCGCGTCAAGCGCCCTGACCTGCCGCGCCCGTTCCGCACGCCCTGGGTTCCCGCTGTTCCCATCCTCGGCATGATCGTCTCGCTCGCGCTGATGCTTTCGCTCGATTGGCCGGCCTGGGCCGGCTTCGGCTCCTGGATGCTCTTCGGCCTGATTATTTATTTTTCCTACAGCCGCAAGCACAGCACCGTCCAGTTGTCGCTCAACTCGCGCCCCGGCCCAGCGCGCCGACCCACCCCCTAAGTATGTCCACCGAACTATTTGTCAGATCCTATCCCGCGAAAGGCGTTGAAGTAATGCCGGTTACTTTTGGTGCAGGGCCGTACGGATTCGCACTACTATGCGTGTTGCCCGTTTCAGCGATCACATGGTTTGTGGTCGTGCTTCGCAGTATATCTCCGAGACCAGACTGGCTATGGGCCGGCTTCATTGTTTCCGTGGCCGGATTTTTTGCGGTGTTAGCCTTGCTGCGTCGCCTCAAACTGGAAATTAGAATGGAAGGAGTCTCGTATACGAGTCTGTTCCAAAGACCCAGATTCGTGGCTTATCCCGACATTTCGTCCGTCGTGCTCATTGACTATCGCCAGGATGATTCTCACGCTACTCCACAGAGATCTATGCGGAGTTGGACTGCAATCATTACTCCTAAAATCGAAACCCGAAAGCCTCCGATCAAAATATCGCTTACCTTCTTTCCGTACTCTGCCCATGGCGAATTTGTTCGATTATTCAAACCGGAAATATGGGAGTCAGGCGCGTGAATGCAAGCGACGCGAAGTGTGGAGCAGCAAAGGCTGGCTTCTCGCGCGCTGGTATTCATTGAGTGCTCTAGCCGCCGCTTCTGCGAATACCTGTTCTCTCCTGAGCCAATATTGTCTAAATTAGGAAGCGCGATTCTGCCGCCGGTCGGGCAAGCGGCTAACCTGGGAATTGCGTTCGAGGCCACTCGTGTTCTCGTTTCATCGCCTGCGCGCATTTTGGAGGACCACTTCACCGCTCGACCGCCTCGCCACGATTGTCCTTATTTTTTGCATCCTGAGCTGGGCAACGCGATTCGGTCGCTACGTCTCCTTCCTCGGCGCATGGCGAGTGATCCTCTTCATCATTGCCGCCGGTTACCTTACAGTCCGCCTCGCGCGATGGGCGCGCAAACGCCTCCTCTGGGGACTTCGCAATCGCCTCATCGTCGCCTACATTTTCATCGCCGTCGTCCCGGTTGTCCTCCTGCTCGGCATGGTCGCGCTATCAGGTTACTTGCTGTACTTCCAATTGGGCGCGCACCTCCTGCAGGACGACCTCAACGCTCGCATCACCGAGGTCTCCCACATCGCCGAAACCCTCGACGAAACTCTCGCAAACGATGCCGCCAAGGGCCTTCCCGTCAACTCTCGCGCGGTCCTAGCCCGCCCCGGCATTGCCGCCATGCTCAGCGCAGCAAGCCAGAGCCTTCCCGGCCTCGAAGTCCATTTGCCCGAATCAGCCGCTGCGATTGGATCGAATGCGCGCCCCGTGCGCGGATATTCCGGCCTCGTGCAGTCGTCGGGAAATCTGTGGATCGAAGCGGCCGTTCCCAGCCGCACGCCATCGCACGAAGGCGAACTGTTTGTCCGCCTGCCGGTCACTGCGGCATTGCTCGGCCAACTCGCGCCCGATCTCGGCCCGGTTCAACTCACGACGTTCCGTCCCGCGGCAAATTCCGATCCCGCCGCGGGAATCTTGAACCTCAACGGCCGCCGCCTCGTCCGCGCCGGACAGATTGCCAGCGTGCGCCCCTTGCAGCCCAAGCGCGGCTGGTACGACTTTGCAATTTCCGGCGGCTCGACGCTCAACGCCGTGCTGCTCAGTCACGACGAAACCACTGCGGACACCGTTCCCGTCGCCGCGGCTTTCTCCCTGCGCCCCTCCCAAATGAACAGCCGCCTTTTCGCTTCCCTGGGACTTCTCGGTGATCCGCTGGTGATTATCCTGATTCTCATCGGCGTATTTTTCCTCGTACTCGAAATCGCCGCGCTTATCACAGGTATTATCCTCACGCGCACCATCACCGTCGCCGTGGACGACCTCTACGAAGCCACGCGCCACGTTCGTCAGGGCGATTTTCGCCATCGCATCCATGTGCGCCAGCGAGATCAGTTGGGCGTGCTCGCGGAATCGTTCAATGCCATGACCAGCTCGATTGGAGAGCTTATCGAAGAGCAGCGCCAGCGCCAAAAACTCGAAAACGAATTGACCATCGCGCGTGAAGTCCAAACCCAGCTTTTTCCCCGCGAGTTGCCGGAGATGCCCGGCCTCGAGCTTGCCGCCGTCTGCCGAGCCGCCCGCGTCGTTTCGGGCGATTACTACGATTTTCTCAGCCTCGGCCATTCGCGCCTGGGCCTCGCGATTGCCGACATCAGCGGCAAGGGAATCTCCGCCGCGCTTTTGATGGCCAGCCTGCAGGCCGCCCTTCGCGGACAGGCCGCCATGAATGGCCACCGCACCACCGCCGAAGTAGTCGCCTCGCTCAATCGCCACCTGTTTTTCAACACCTCCGACGACCGTTACGCCACGCTTTTTTACGCCGAATATGACGCCCCATCGCGCTCTCTCTGCTACACCAACGCGGGCCACTGCGCTCCGTTTTTCGTCAGCGGCAATACCGTCAGGAAGCTCGACGACGGCGGCACCGTCGTCGGCCTTTTCGATCACGCGGATTATAAGCAGGTCACCCTTCCCGCCGAGCCGGGCTCGTTATTCGTGGGTTTCAGTGACGGCTTGCTCGAACCGGAAAATGTCTACGGCGAGGAATTTGGCACCGTGCGCCTCGCCAACGAAGTGCTTCGCCTCCGCGACGTCCCCGCCGAACGCATCGCCGAGGGCCTCCTCTCCGCCGTCGAGCAATGGGCCGCCTCCCCCGAGCAAGCCGACGATATGACCGTCATCGTCGCCCGCTTCCGCTGAGTGCAGCGAAAGGCTCCCCTGTTTTGTGGCACAGGCTTCAGCCTGTGCGCCTTGGCTTCTTGCTGCCGCTTTGTTTTGTAGTGCCGCGCTTCCAGCCTCCAGAATGTAGGGGCCGACTATGGTCGGCCCGTGCCGCGCGAACGCGCGGCATTCCTGCATCGGCGGCCTTTTACCCTTGAATGAACCCAAGGGTTAGGGCGGCATTAGCCCTTGTAGCGCAGAGTCTCGCCTTTGGAGACTCTGCGGCCTTTCTCTTGGATTTTGTCAGGGCGCGGCTTCAGCCGTGCCGCAGCGGATGCTCCCAAAACTATTTCCTTTCGCGCGCCTCACCCGTTCACCCTGAGTGTTGCGGCGAAGGGCGCGAAGTCATCGCTTGGCTCGTCTCGGTGGGGCCTCTAATTATACTAATTTAGCGACGTAAGCAGTTTTGGCGGAAGCGTGTGGGAGTCGAACCCACCATTCGACTCGCGAAGAGCCGAATCGCCGGCTTTGAAGGCCGGGACAGTCACCGGACCATTTTCGCCTCCGCTGGAATTATAACGGCAGACCGCAGCGTGGCAAAGCAGTGTACTCGTCCACATGATGAGTGACGCTCGGCTTTCTTTGGTTGAGATTTACAGCGCTCAAGGAATTCGAGCGGAGTGAGATAGCCGAGGGCCTGATAAGGGCACCCGGCTTCAACGCGGCGTCGGTCCGCCGCACTCCATAAGGTGAAACGGGCGGGCAAGCCCACGCCTCTACGAGAGCGGAAGAATTAGCGCTTTTGTTCCATGATGCCGGCGATGGTGTCCATCAAATCGAATTTGGTCAGGATTTCGAATTTGCCGTTGGACATTTCGACGAAGACGGCGGGGCCGGAATGGCTGAGGAGATGCGTGACGCGTTCGACGGGAGAATCGCTGGGAACGCGCGGAAGTGCTTCGGCCATCACTTCGCGGATGACGAGCTTGCGGAGGTCTTTGCCCTGCAGCGCAAGATTCAAAATTTGGTCCTCGTAAATCGTGCCGATGGGATTGTCCTCCTCGAAAATCGGCAACTGGGAAATGTCCTGCTGCTGCATGATGTGCAGCGCGTGAAAAACGGTTTGATAGGGGCGGGCGATGACGAGTTCGCGATGCTTGCCGTTTTGCAATTTGACGCGGACGACGTCGGCGGCGCAGAGAGGCACTTCGGATTCGACGTAGCCGTGCTCGCGCATCCAGCCGTCATTGTAGACTTTGCTGAGATACCTCATGCCCGTGTCGGGAAGGAAGGCGACAACGACGTCGCCCTTTTTGCATTCGCGCGCGAGGCGCAGCGCTGCTGAGACGCATCCGCCGCCGGAGCCGCCGGTGAAAACGCCTTCCTGTTTCGCGAGGCGGCGCGCCCAGACGAAACTTTCCTCGTCGGTGATTTGCAGAATGTCGTCGAGGACTTTGAAATCCATCGTCGAGGGGAAAATATCCTCGCCGATTCCTTCGACAACATACGTTTTCGCCCTGCCCACATTGCCGGTCTTGAAAAATTCGTAATACAGCGAGCCGATGGGATCCACGCCGATGATTTTGACGGCGGCATTTTTCTCCTTGAGGAAACGGCCGACGCCGCTGATGGTGCCTCCGGTGCCCATGCCGCAGACGAAATGCGTGATTTTGCCTTCACTGTCTTTCCAAATTTCGGGGCCCGTGGTGCGGTAATGCGCCTCGGGATTCATGGGATTTTCATACTGATTCGGGTAAAACGAATTGGGAATTTCGCGCGCGAGTTTTTTGGCGACGGAATAGTAGCTGCGCGGATCGTCAGGCTCGACGGCGGTGGGGCAGACGATGACTTCGGCGCCAAAGGCTTTCAGGAGATCGATTTTTTCGCGCGATTGCTTGTCGGTGATGGTAAAAACGATTTTATAGCCGCGCACCGTGGCGACGAGCGCGAGGCCCATCCCGGTGTTGCCGGAAGTGCCTTCGATGATGGTGCCGCCGGGCTTGAGGAGGCCTTTGCGCTCGGCTTCGTCGATCATCCATGTGGCGATGCGATCTTTTACGGAGCCGCCGGGATTCAGGTAATCGGCTTTGACGTAGACTTCGGCTTGGATGTCTTTGGTCAGACGATTCAGCCGGATCAGCGGCGTTTCGCCAATGGCTTCGAGGATGTTTTTGCAACGCATGTTCGCAGCGACCTTTCGTCTTGCGCGAGCCAGAAGTCAGCTTACGGATTTTGGGGAATGAAGTCCAGAAGCGAGGTGCCGATCGGAAGCAAACTGGGCACTTGAATCGGCGGCTGTGGTGTAAAATTGCCGTATGGAGCACGGTTCCAGAGGATTGCTAGCTGGCGGCGCTGGCGATAGCGACGGTACAGAAAACACGCACCGTGCGCTACAGAGTGGAAGGCGTGACGCGTTGTGGATGTCACTCTTGCTCATTGTTTTCGCGCTCGACGCCATAGATTGGTGGCTGCCACGCTTTTATCCTTCACTCGCGTACATCCAGTTTACCGTCCCCATATTAGGGACGATCTGGAATTTTCTGATTCTGCTTTTTCCGTGGATGGCGTTTGCGCTGGCGCTGACGTCCCATGCTTTCAAACGGCGATCGATGCGCATTCTATTCATTGCCGCTCTAGTGCCTGTGATGCTGATAACAATTCCATTCGCACTGGGCGAACTTTTCTTCTCTTCGGCCAGCGAGCATCTTTCGACGGTCAAGATGGATGGGTATCGCGTGGCGCTCTATCGTCTCAACTGCGGCGCCCCGTGCAGTTTCTCAGTTGCGGTCGACCAAGAGAGAACTTTGGTGCCGCCCCTGATGCTCGTGAGGAACCTCTACATCTTTGATCCAGCCGCAGAAGCGCGATACGAAGTCATCGGCCAGGATGAACTGCGTGTAACTACATTGCCGTACGGCAATGAATCGCCGAAAGGTCAAACCAAAGTGTTTAACTTGAAGCCTTTCTTCTAGCTATTTTCCCGAGATTAGAGCGCCATAGGCGCGTCGCCTGCGCACGTTTGACGATGGTTGCAGCCGTCTGCTAAGTTTGGAATTCACACACCGAATGGAATTTTTGAGGAGGGATGTTCATGGCAACGGCGGTTTTTCCGAATGCGCATAAGAATTACATCAATGGCGAATGGGTGGACGCCTCGGGCGGCAAGGGAATCGAGAACCGCAATCCGGCGAACTCGGATGATTTGGTGGGAATTTTCCCGGCGTCGGGCAAAGAGGACGTCAACAAAGCCGTGGAAGCGGCGAAGAACGCATTCGACAAATGGCGGCTGACGCCCGCGCCGAAGCGCGCGGAGATTCTGTATCGCGCGGCGGAGATCATGATCCAGCGCAAGGAAGATTTGGCGCGCGACATGACGCGCGAAATGGGCAAAGTGCTGGCCGAGACGCGCGGCGACGTGCAGGAAGCCATCGACATGACGTATTTGATGGCCGGCGAAGGGCGGAGGCTCTTTGGGCAGACGACTCCTTCCGAGCTGCCGAATAAATTCGCGATGAGCGTGCGCGCGCCCATCGGCGTCTGCGGATTGATCACGCCGTGGAATTTCCCCATCGCGATCCCGTCGTGGAAAATGATGCCCGCGCTCGTTTGCGGGAACACGGTGGTCATCAAGCCGGCGGAAGATACGCCGCTCTCGACGTATTACCTGGTGCAGATTTTGGAGGAGGCGGGCCTGCCGGAGGGCGTCGCGAATATTGTCAGCGGCATGGGGCCGGACGCGGGGGCGGCGCTGGTGAATCATCCGGATGTGAAGCTGGTGAGCTTTACCGGCTCGTCGGAAGTGGGACGCATCGTCGCGCAAGCGTGCGCGGGCACGTTCAAGCATTGCCACCTCGAAATGGGCGGCAAAAATATTATTTTGGTTATGGACGACGCGAATCTGGATCTCGCGGTCGATGGCGCGATCTGGGGCGGATTTGGCACCACGGGCCAGCGTTGCACGGCGGCGAGTCGCGTCGCGGTGCACAAAAAAGTCTACAAGGAATTCGTCGACAAATTCGTGGCGCGCGCGAAAACATTGCGCGTCGGCGACGGCTTGCAGCCGGATATCGACATGGGCCCGTCGATCAACGAGACGCAATTGCAGACGGTGATGAAGTATGTCGAAATCGGCAAGCAGGAAGGCGCGAAAATCGCCACCGGCGGAAATCGATTGAATAAAGGCGCACATGCGAAGGGATGGTTCCACGAGCCGACCGTGTTCATCGATTGCAATCCGAAAATGAGAATTTGCCAGGAGGAAATTTTCGGGCCGGTGGTTTCCGTCATGCCGATGAGCAGTCTCGACGAAGCGATCGAAATCGCGAATGGCGTGAAGTACGGATTGTCGTCGTCGATTTACACGCGCAACGTGAATGACGCGTTCCGCGCGCAGCGCGATTTGGACACGGGCATCGTCTACGTGAATGCGCCGACGATTGGCGCGGAAACTCATTTGCCCTTCGGCGGCACCAAGCAAACGGGCAACGGCCATCGCGAATCCGGCGCGCCCGCGCTCGATTTTTACTCCGAGTGGAAGACGATCTACGTCGACTATTCGGATCACCTCCAGCGCGCCCAAATCGACAATGCCACAACGTGACGGAGTCCGCGCGGTAATTGATTCCGAATGTCCTTGGGAGATAACACGAAGAAACCTTGGACCCCAGGGTAGATACAAGATGTCTGCCTCGAAATGGCAAGCTTTGCGTGCCCGAGCAAAGTGGGGCGACCCGGAGGCGGAATGGGAGGTCGCAGAAGGATATGGCGACGGTGTATATGACAGTAACGGAAAGGTTCTTGTTAGGCGCTCCGCTCGGAGAGCCGCTCAATGGCTTCGGCGCGCGGCAGAGCATGGTTGTACATCTGCACAAAATAATTTGGGAGTTCAACTCGGGAATAGAGACAGCGTCAACAAAAATGTACGGGAAGCGCTCTTGTGGCTAAAAAAAGCATCTCGTGCCGGACACTCCTGTGCTGCGAGCAATATTGCAATAACGTATCGGGAGAATGGGAAATTAAATGCGGCAGTTAGGTGGTTCCGAAAATCGGTCGCGTCCGGCGACGATGATGACCTGGTTCAACTCGGAATTCACTATTTCTGGGGAAAAGGGGTTAGGAAGAATCCCACAGCAGCAGTTCGATGTTTTCGCAGGGCAACAAAAGGGAAAAACCTATGCGAAGCGTCAAGAGAGGATGCATTCTTCTTCCTCGGGATCGCGTATTTCGAGGGTAAGGGTGTGAGGACTTCAATCCCGAATGCCAAGAGATTATTCCAACGAGCAAATATCGACAACGACCATCCGGCGGCACGAACTATGCTGCACGTTGTTCGCGGGAGTTAAGGTGGTCCGTAACAGGATCGGGCAGATGGGCTATAATGCCGACCAGGAGTTCCGATGAAAATCAAAGTGGTGGTTCACCAGGCGGATGAGGGCGGCTACTGGGCCGAGGTTCCGGCCATTCCGGGCTGCGCAACCCAGGGCGAAACTTTTGAAGAGTTGCTGAAGAACCTCACCGAAGCGGCGGAAGGCTGCCTTTCCGTTAACTCGATGGTATCGCTGTAATCATCTCCGCCAATCGAACTAAATTTCATCGACTTCCAACTAGACAGCATCCGTCGAGGAAGGCGGGGGTAGGTGAGCGGCACCAGCGCCCATCTGCGGTGCTCCTTTCGCGCCGCCAAGTTGACGCTCCCGCGCGCGGTGGTTACACTAAAAATGCGGGCAGGATGTCATTCGCCTGCCTGCAGGCAATTCGCACGGAAAAGGTAAAAGACGCGAGGGTCATGACGGCAGTTCCAGCGTTACAGCAAAATCGCCACCGGCAAGTGCTGGCGGAAGTGGTGCGCGCGTACATCGAAACGGGCGAACCAGTTTCTTCGCGCACCGTCGTGCGGATGCACGCCGAGCCGCTCAGCTCCGCGACGATTCGCAACATCATGGCGGACCTCGAGGACGAAGGCCTGTTGTACCAGCCGCACACTTCCGCGGGACGCGTGCCCACGGCGTCGGCGTACCGCTTTTACGTCGAGCAAATCGCCGCGCAGGCCACGCCGCGCGTCGAAGACCGCGAATGGATTCGCCGCGAACTCGATGCCGCGACAACGCCGGAGGGCGTGATGGAGCGCGCCAGCAACGTGCTGGCGGCCGTTTCGCGCGGCCTGGGAATCATCGTGTCGCCGCCGCTTTCGCGCACGCTTGTCGAGCACATGCGTTTTCTGCTGCTGCCCGACGGGCGCGTGCTCGTCGTGCTGGTCACCGGCGGCGGCATGACGCGCGATAAATGCATCCGCCCCGAGCGCGCTTTCTTGCAGCCGGAGCTTGACCGCATCGCGGAATTTTTGAACAGCCATTACCCGCGCTGGACGCTCGAGGCCATTTGCGCGGACTTGAAGGCGCAGCTCGCGCGCGACCGCGAACGCTACGAGCAACTCGCGAGCGGCGCGCTGATGCTGTGCGACCCGAAATTGCTGGCGGAAGATGCCGAGCGCGTGGTCTACATCGGCGGCGCGGCGCAATTCGCGGCCGCGGCGGAATTTCAGAATCAGGAGCAGCTCGGCGAATTGCTGACGACCATCGAGGAGCGCGACCGCCTGATCGCGTTGCTCAGCGGCTGCATCGAAGGCCCCGAGCCGGTCCACGTCGAGCTTGGCGTCGAGAAAATGCCAGACGCGGGCAAGCATCTGGCTCTTGTGAGCGCGCCGTACAGCCGCGGCCAGCAGGCGCAGGGAACGCTGGGCATCCTGGGGCCGATGCGCATGCACTACGAGCGCGTGATCACGGTCGTCGCACTGATGTCGCAATTTTTCTCGGAAGAATCGAAGGGAGACAAGTTGTCGTGAGCCGTCGCGAGGATTCAGAGAAGCAAGAAAAGAGCCAGCACAAGGGCGAAGACGTGAAGGCCCACGCTCGCGCGGACGCGCCCGAAACCGAAACCGCCGCCGCCGCGACCGAAGAAGCCGCCGCGACGCAGGAAATCGAGAAGCTCGCCGCGGAAAAATCCGATTTGAAGAACACGCTCCTCCGCCTGCAGGCGGATTTCGACAATTATCGCAAGCGCACCGAGCGCGAGCGGCATCAGGAGCGCCATCGCGGAGCGGAAGCCATCGTGGAGCATTTGCTGCCCGTGCTCGACGCGTTTGACCGCGCGATTTCCTCGCATCGCGACGCCGCGCATGACGAGCATCGCAAAGGCTTCGAGCTGATCCGCAAGCAATTGTTTGACGTGCTCGCGAAGCAGGGCCTGCAACGAATCGAGACTGCGGGCAAACGTTTCGATCCGCATGTGCATCACGCCATCGAGCGCATTGAGACGACCGGCGAGCCCGATGGCGCCGTGCTCGAGGAATTGCAAGCGGGTTACGAGTTTCACGGCAAAGTGCTGCGGCCCGCGATGGTGCGCGTCGCCGTGAATCCACAGAGCCAGGATTCGGAATCCAAAACCACGGTGAATTGAAAAAATAGAATGCCTTCCACCTCCAAACGGGACTATTACGAAGTGCTCGGGGTCACGCGCGAATCCGCGAGCGACCAGATCAAGAGCGCGTACCGCAAAGCCGCGTTGCTCTGGCACCCGGATCGCAATCCCGAAAATAAAGCCGACGCCGAGCACAAATTTCGCGAGGCCAGCGAAGCCTATAGCGTGCTTTCCGATCCGCGGAAGCGCGCCGCGTACGATCGCTACGGCCACGCGGGCGTCAGCGGCCAGGTGTTCGACGCCAGCAATTTCGGCACGATATTCGAGGAATTTCAGGATGTCTTCGGCGACATGTTTGGCTTTCAGGATATTTTCGGCGGCGGCCGTTCGCGAACGCAGCGGGGCGGCCGCGCGCGAGCGCAACGCGGCGCCGATTTGCGTTATGACCTGAAGCTGTCGTTCGAGGACGCGGCGGCGGGCGTAAAAACCAAAATCAAAATTCCGCGCATGGAAAATTGCGCCGCGTGCAAAGGCACGGGTGCGAAGCCGGGAACCGGCATGGAGTCTTGCGGGACGTGCAAGGGACGCGGGCAATTGCACTATCAGCAGGGATTTTTCGCCGTCTCGCGGACGTGCCCCGCTTGCGGCGGCGCGGGACAAATGATTCGCGAAGGTTGCGCCGAGTGCCGCGGTCAGGGGCGCATCGAGCGTTCGCGCACCATCGAAGTTGCGATTCCCGCGGGCGTTGACACCGGCATGCGCCTGCGCGTCCCCGGCGAAGGCGAGCCTGGCGCGAATGGCGGCCCGGCCGGCGATCTATATGTCTTCATCGAAGTGAAGGAACACTCGTTTTACGAAAGGCGCGGCGCGGACTTGTACTGCAACATTCCCATCACCGTGTCGCAAGCGGCGCTCGGTGCGGAGATTCGCATTCCCACGCTCAACGGAGAGGAGAGCCTTTCGATTCCCGAGGGCACGCAGCCGGGCACGCTCTTTCGCAAGAAGGGCAAAGGCCTGCCCGATCCCCACGGCGGCAAAGGCGACCTCTACGTCAACGTGCGCGTCGCGATTCCGTCAAAATTAACCAAGGAGCAGAAGGCCCTCTTCGAGCAGTTGCATCGCGTCGTGAAGGTCGAAAACAAGCCCGTCGAGCGCGGCTCCTCCTTCTTCGACAAGGTCAAAGACATCTTCAGCTAACGTGTGGCACAGGCTTCAGCCTGTGCGCTTTTCGCGAAGCGGCGCGCGGTTTAGGTAGCGCCGGCGTCCCACCGGCTCTTTTCTCCTTTGGCCTTCATCCTCGCAAGCGATCGTAAGCTCAGTAATAGTACGCAGAACTGTCTTTTAGACCCGCGCTTCCCTGCCGCACGTCAGGCGTACTTTTTGCTCTTCTGAGTGGCACAGGCCTGCCTGCCGCTGGCAGGCTTCCGTCCTTCGCGCTTTTCGCCCGCCCGACGCGCGATGGGGCTTGCAACTGCCTCCGCGCGAACTCCAGCGAACTTGCGGATAATATGCAACTGATTGCGGCAAATCAAATAAAACGACTTAGTAACTAGGCTGAAATCAACGCGCAAAACTGGCTACAGAATTGCTCTAGTTTCAACTGGTTTCGTTTCTGATTTCCTTAAGGTTTCTTCGGCTCGCGGCCATTGTTTGATTTGAATACGGCCGTTGTCTTTGTGTTTCAGATTGGTTCGCTTGAGGGAAAGGTGCTGGTACTTTAAATGAAAATGAAAATTGGAATATGTTTTCTCGCGTTCGCTCTACTTGCCATCGGCGCACGCGCGGACAGTCTTGGCCTTAAAAATGTAGCAGGTTGTGCGGTCTTGGGTGCCTCGGCGGTGACCAACACGGGCTCATCGGTCATCTCTGGAGGCGTGTGTGTTAGCGCTGGCACTGCGATCAGCGGCTTTCCTCCAGGAATTGTGAACCAAGGAATCCAGCATAACAACGACGCGGTCGCGATCTTGGCTCAGGCCTCGGCCACCTTTGATTTCGGCATCCTCGACAGCCTGTCTCCCACCAAGGACTTGACGGGGAAGGATCTAGGCGGAATGACGTTGACGGCTGGAATTTATTCCTTCTCGTCAACGGCGCAGCTAACCGGCGCACTCACGCTGGATTTTGGCGGGAAGAGTAACATGGACATCATTATCCAGGTCGGGAGCGCGTTAACGACTGCAAGCGGGTCGTCGGTATTGGTGACCGATGCCGGCGCGAATGACCATGTTTTTTGGGTGGTGGGCAGTTCCGCAACTCTCGGCACAACTACTTCCTTTATGGGAGATATCTTCGCTAAGGACAGCATCACTCTGAACACTGGCGCCACCATTCAGTGCGGAGGCGCTTTCGCGCTCACCGGCGCGGTAACCCTGGACAGCAACACCATCAGTAGCTGCCCTTCCGGGATCACTGGCGGCACAGGCGGCACCGGCGGTACCGGCGGTACCAGTCCCACTCCCGAGCCGAGCTCGCTGCTTCTCTTGGGCACAGGACTCCTCGGCTGTGTCGGCGTCCTGCGCAGAAAGCTCCTCCCTTAGCTTCTTTGCCTCATAGAGCGTATTGCACAACCCACCCAAGTTATTGATTCTATGGGGCAGAAATTGGGTTGTGCAACTGCCTCTAGTGTTGCGTCTCATAAATTCTCTGGGATTGTTCTTAGGGCGTCGAAGCCTGCGTGGGGTTTTCGCTTTTGTAGGGCCCGACTATGGCTTGCCCTGAGGAACGAAGGGTCGGGCCGCGCCGCGCGTCGCGCGGCGTGTCTTTTTCTTCGTTGTGGCACAGACTTGCCTGCCGCAGGCAGGCTTCAGCCCGTGCGCCTCCCGTGTCTTATGGAGTGCGGCGGCTCGATGCCGCTTTGCCCTTCGTAGGGGCGGGGTCTTTGCTTTTGTCGTTGCGGGTGCCCCATCCTGAACGGTTTTTGTGAAGGGTGGGGTCTTTGCCTTTGTAGGGCCCGACTATGGCTTGCCCTGAGGAACGAAGGGTCGGGCCGAGCCGCGCGTCGCACGGCGTGTCTTTTTCTTCGTTGTGGCACAGACTTGCCTGCCGCAGGCAGGCTTCAGCCCGTGCGCCTCCCGTGTCTTATGGAGTGCGGCGGCCCGATGCCGCTTTGCCTTTCCTAGGGGCGGGTCTTCAGACCCGCCCGCGCGACGCTTGCGTCGCGATCTCTGCTTTGGTCTCTGCGGGGCCCGACCATGGCTTGCCGGCTGCCCCATCCTTCGCGCTTTCGGCGAAGGGTAGGGACTTTTCTTCCCTGCATTCAAAAAACCTAGGAATCCTCAAAAATTCCTTGCCAAATCTGTTAACTTGTGATATATCTATTGCTTAGTTATGTCGCACAAACAACTGATCTTTGGCGCTCCCGTAGTGGCGGCTTGGACTTCACCCCAGCTCTTTTACCGGGGCCGCCCGTTTTTGCCCAGGAAAAATCGATGGAGTCTCTGTTCCGCCTAACCCTCGTCCCAAGCCGCTCCCCGGCATTCTGGCCCCAACCCTCGCCAATTTCTAATCGGTACAACAAATTATTAGAATCGCCCGTAACTCACACAAAACAAACAACCGCACCCCGTTCTAATCGGTACAAAATTCGCTTTTCACCGCAGCCATTTTTATCATCGTCTCGCGTTGCCATTCCAGCCTGCCCGCCGAGGCGCCCCTCTAACCTCCAGCTTCCAGCCTCTAGTTTTCTAATCCACTGTCCGGAATTAGACGCCGACATAACTCGCACAAAACAAACACCCGACCCCATTTCTAATCACCAATTTCTCGCGTTTTTAAAATCACCGGACACTTCGCCGACTCACTCCTCCCGGGATCTCCATTCTTCATCGCGTGCGCTATTTTTGTCCAATACGCTTGGCTTAGTTGCGCGTTTTCCGCGCCCCAGCCGTCGTTCTGCGGCCGGAGTCCCATGTAGCAGTTCTAATCGGTACAGCAAATTATTAGAAAACCCCGTAAGTGATTGCAAACAAAGCGTCGGCTCTCTTTCTAATCGGTACAGAAACACTGTTTTGGCCTTAGCACGAGCTTGCTTTTCGATCTTTGAGTTTCGATCTTGTGCTTTCGGTTCTCCGGCGATTCCAAGCCCCTTTTCCGACTTCGGCCCTTCGCCTGTTCCGATTTTCGTTTTTCGAGTTTCGCTTTTCGGCTTTCGTGGGTGAATGATGCGGCGGCGATTCTTCGTTGAAAAATTCGAGGGGCAACGCGCGGAACTTCGCGGCGAGGCAGCCGAGCATTTGGGACGCGTGCTGCGCGCGGAGCCGGGCCAGCTTTACGAACTGAGCGACGGCGAGCAAGTATGGCTCGGGCGCGTCGAGACAAATTCTCGCGGAAATAAAAATGGCGCGGCGATTGAATTTGCGCTGATCGAGCAGATCCCCGCGAGCGAATCGGCGCTGCGAATCAAGTTGCTGCTCTCGATTGTGAAATTCGATCGCATGGAATGGTGCCTCGAGAAAGCGACGGAACTGGGCGTCACGGAAATTGTCCCGTTGGCGGCGGCGCGCAGCGAGAAGGCGCTGATTTTGGCGGCGGCGAAGCGCGCGTCGCGCTGGCGGAAAATTCTGATCGAGTCGGCGCAACAGGCGCGGAGATTGCGGCCGCCAGTGCTCGCGGAAATTTCAAAAGTCGATGGCGCGTTCGGCGCGGCCAACGAAAGCATGAAGGTTTTGCTTTCCGAGCGCGCGGATGCAAATCCATTGCGCGAAATTTTGCACGGCGTCTCCGCGAAGGAAGTTTGTTTTGCGATTGGACCGGAAGGCGGATGGACGGACGCGGAATTCGCGGCAGCGGCGAAATGCAAATTTCGCGAAGCGTCGCTGGGCAGCGAAATTCTACGCACGGAAACAGCCGTGATCGCCTCGCTGGCAATTCTGCGCTACGCGCTGGAAATACCGTGGCACGTGACGAGCCCGAAAGGCGCGGAGGTTTTGTAGGGGCGGGTTTATCCCGCCCGGCATTCGTGCGGGGATGCGGATCAAAACCGAAAAAAAAGCGGGCGGCGTGAAGCGTGCCTGCGTATGGCAGGCCGGCCCTACGGGGTCAGGCGTCCGTGGGTGTAGTGGAATTCGTGAGTCGTTTCGTCGTAGTCGTGCATTTTGGGGAGCACGGGAATGCGGCAATTGCGGCAGCCGCGATTGTAGTGCTCGGCGAATTCTTGCCGAAACGTGCGCATGATGCTCGGAATGATGAGCGAATGCTCGGTGGGCAAAAAACAGCGGTTGCCGCGCGGGGAGTTGATGGACGCGTGAAGAATATCTTCGATATCGATTTCGTTGCCCGTGCCGTTGATGAGGTTTTCGAGGCCGCGCGTTGCTTCATACGTGCCGTCTTTGCAGGAGCGGCACTGGCCGCAGGATTCGATCCACAAGAATCTCGAAAAGCAATACGCGACCTGCACCATGCAATTCGTATCGTCGTAAACCATGAAGCCGCCGGAGCCGAGGCCTGACCCGGCGTTGCGCATCGAGCCGAAGTCGAGCGGCGTGTCGTATGAATTTGGATTCGCGCTTGGATACACGCCGGCGCTGGCGACGCCGGAAAAAATCGCTTTGAGTTTTCGCTCGGGCCGCAAACCGCCGCCATATTTTTCCACCAGCTCGCGCAGCGTGGTGCCAAGCGGCAACTCGAAGACGCCTTCGTGTTCCACGTCGCCCGAAAGCGTGAACACCATGTGCCCCGGCGTATCGGCCGTGCCCATGGAACGAAACCAATCCGCGCCATTGCGAATGATGTGCGGGATATTCGACATCGACTCGCAATTATTCACGAGCGTGGGATTCGTGTGGTCCGGAATGCATGACGGGTAGCCGGCGAAAAGCCCGAGAACGTACGGAGGGTAATCCATTTCGCGCGGCATCGGTTCGCGGCCCTCGATGACTTCGAGCATGGCCTTTTCCTCGCCGAGCAAATAATCCTCGGGGCCGTAAACAAATTCGATGGGAATCGGACCAAGCGCGTTGCGCGCGGACATTTCCCGGTGCGCGCGCGCGGTGGAAGCGATGGCGTTTTCGAATGTCCCCTTCATGGCGATGAACGCTTTTTGCGCGTTCATGGCGTACGCGGCTATGGCAACGCCTTCGAGAAGCTGATAGGGATTGCGCCCCATCATCATGCGGTCTTTGTACGTGCCAGGCTCGCCTTCGGTGGCATTGCAGGCGACGAATTTTACGGGGCACGGATCGCTCGCGATGCTGGACCATTTGATTCCGACGGGAAAACCGGCGCCGCCGCGTCCGCGAAGACCGGATTTTTTGATTTCAGCGATCACGGCTTCGCGCGGCATGGAGCGCGCTTTTTCGAGCGCCTTCAGGCCGCCAATGGCGATGTAATCGTCGAGCGATTGCAGCGGTCTGTCGGGCAAAAGGTACGGTTTGCCGTTGCGCGAGGCCTGGCTGTTTTCCATCCGTTCTCCCTCTCTTGCGGAGGTCTTTCGTTAGGAGTGCTGATCGCCGCGGCACGGGATTGCGATGAAACCGCCAGCGGCAACACCAAATCGTAGCACAGACCAGCGCGGACTGGCAGCCAGCGAGTCGAAAATGTTTGACGTGATTCGTTTGCAGCGTGGCGTGCAGCCATGAATACGAGCCTCATCCGTCGAAAGTAAAATGAGAAAAAGTGTAATCGAGTGTTGCAACGAGAAGGCACGGTGGAACGTCAGATATAAAAGGCCTAAAAGAGGGCCGAGAGGGCGATTGGATTGCGTTTGGCGGATTCGATTGAGTTGAGTTCCGCAGGAGTTGTCGCCCGGTTGCATGGCGCATGAGATGCGAGGCGCCCGGTCGCGCGACAGGCTGGAACGGAAACTCCGGACTTGATGCGCGGGACCTATTTGCGCGGACGACTTACAAACGAGAAATTACGGATACACGAAGGATTATGGGGAAAATGAAGCAGTTCTCAAAACTAGCGATTCTGGGATGGACGCTGGCGATTTTCGGGGTAGCGGGATGCACGGAAAAAGCCGCGCCGCCCCCGGATCCGCTTGTGGTTCCGGTGATGGCGGCGAAGGCGACGGAGAAAGCGATGCCGATCGAGTTGCACGCGATCGGAACGGGCGACGCACACTCGACTGTGTCGGTGGAATCGCAAGTGGCGGGTATTGTGAAGTCGGTGCACTACACGCAGGGCCAGTTCGTCAAGAAAGGCGATTTACTGGTGACGCTGGACAGCCGGCCATTCGTGGCGAACCTGCAACTGGCGCAAGCGAATTTGAACAAGGATAAGGCCAACGCGGAACTTGCGAAGGTGGAAGCGGGCCGGTACGAACAACTTTATAAATCGGGAATCGTTCCGAAGGAGCAATACGATCAATTTGTCGCGACGGCGGATGCGGGCGAGGCGGCGGTGCAGGCGGACCAAGCCACGATTGAGACGGCGAAATTGCAGGTTTCCTACTGCTCGATTTACGCACCGATCAGCGGGCGCACGGGAAGCCAACTGGTGTATCCGGGAGCGGTGGTGAAGGCGAATGACGTTCCCATCCTTGTGATCATCAATCAGATTTCGCCGATTTATGTGGATTTCTCCGTGCCGCAGCAATATCTGGACGAGATTAAGGGTTACATGGCGAAGGGAAGGCTGAGGATTCAGGCGATTCCCTCGGATAATTCCGCGCCAGAGTCCGGGTATCTGACGTTTGTAAACAATATGGTAGACGCGTCCACGGGAACGATTGTGCTGAAGGGGACGTTCCCGAATGCAGATTTGAAATTGTGGCCCGGGGAATTCGTGAACGTAGTTTTGCGATTGTCGGAGCAAGAAAAAGCGGTAGTGGTGCCTTCGCAGGCAGTGCAGACGGGGCAGCAAGGCGATTATATTTTCGTGATAAAGCCGGATATGACGGTGGAATCGCGCACGGTGAAAGTGGCGCGAACGATTGGCGGCGAGTCGGTGATCAGCGAGGGAGTGAAGCCGGGGGACGAAGTGGTGACCGACGGGCAGGTGCGATTGGTTCCGGGATCGAAAGTGGAAGTGAAGGCGAGCCTGTAGGAGATCCATATTTTTGCCGGGGTTCGAAGAGAAAAGCAGATCCCTCATCTCGATCGAAGGGCGATCGAGATTCGGGATGACAGCGTTTTGATTTGTTTTACAAGTTTGTAGAGAGAGCCAGGATGCAGATCGCACAAAATTTCATTAAACGGCCGGTGATGACCAGCTTGATTATGCTGGCCATACTGCTGTTTGGCGTGATCGCGTACCGGAATCTGGCGGTCAGCGATTTGCCGAACGTGGATTTTCCGACGATCAACGTTTCCGCGAATCTGGCGGGCGCGAGTCCGGAGACGATGGCGTCGGCGATTGCGACGCCGCTCGAAAAGCAATTCACGACGATCGCGGGGCTCGATTCCATGACGTCGACAAGCTCGCTGGGATCGACCTCGATCACACTGCAATTCGATTTGAGCCGGAATATTGACGCGGCGGCGCAGGACGTGCAGGCGGCGATTACGTCGGCGGCGAATCAATTGCCGCCGAACATGCCGGCGCCGCCGACATTCAGGAAAGTAAATCCCGCAGATGAGCCGATTTTGTTTTTGGCGGTGACGTCGCCGACGCTACCGCTATCGGAAGTGGACGAATACGCCGAAACGCTGCTGGGCCAGCAGATTTCGATGGTGAATGGCGTGGCGCAAGTGTCGGTCTTTGGGTCAATGAAGTACGCAGTGCGCATTCAGCTCGACCCGAAGGAATTGGCGAGCCGGCAAATCGGGATTGATGAAGTGACGGCCGCGGTGCAGAGCGCGAACGTGAACTTGCCGACGGGAACGCTGTACGGGGCGCACAAAGCGTATACCGTGCAGGCGAACGGGCAGATGACGGATGCGGCGGCGTACCGGCAGATGGTGGTGGCTTACCGAAATGGTTCGCCGGTGCGGCTGGATGATCTGGGGAAGGTATACGACAGCGTGCAGAACACGAAGCTGGCGAACTGGATCAATACGAGTCCGGGAATCATTCTGGCGGTGCAGAAGCAGCCGGGGACAAATACGATCGAGATTGTGCAGGCGGTCAGAAAACTGCTGCCGGGCTTCGAGGCCATCATGCCGCCCGCGATGCACCTGTCGATTGAACACGACCGGTCGGTATCGATTCAGGCATCGGTCAACGATGTGAAGTTCAGTTTGTTCATGGCGATCATTCTGGTGGTGCTGGTGATTTTTCTGTTTTTGCGGAACGCTTCGGCGACGATCATTCCGAGCATGGCGCTGCCGATGTCGATCATCGGGACGTTCGCGGTGATGTATCTGCTGAATTACACCGTCGATAATTTATCGCTGCTGGCGCTGACGCTGTCGGTGGGATTCGTGGTGGATGACGCGATCGTGATGCTCGAGAACATCGTGCGGCACATGGAGCACGGCGAGGGAGTGATCGAGGCGTCGCTGAGCGGCGCGCGGGAAATCGGATTCACGATTGTGTCGATGACGTGCTCGCTGGCGGCGGTGTTTCTGCCGGTGTTTTTCATGGGCGGAATCCTGGGGAGATTGCTGCATGAATTCGCGGTGGTGATTATTTCGGCGATTTTGGTATCGGGGCTGGTGTCGTTGAGCTTGACGCCGATGCTGTGCAGCCGCTTCTTGAAGCCGCATCTGGGGGAGAAACACGGGAGGAGTTACAACGCGCTGGAGCGAATATTCCAGGGGATGTTGCACCGGTACGAAGTTTCGTTGCGATGGTCAATGCGGCATCGCGTGACGGTGATGGTGGTTGGCGTGCTGCTACTCGCGGGCACGGCGTGGGAATTCTGGGTGATTCCCAAAGGATTTTTGCCGGAGGAAGACCAATCGGAAATTGCGGGCTTCGCGGAAGCGAACGAGGGAATTTCGTTTGACGCGATGAAAGCGCACCAGGAGGTGCTGAACAAAATCGTGTGGGCCGATCCGAACACCACGCAATTTTTTTCGAGCATCAGCCAGGGTGGGCAGGGGCTGAACATTGGGCGCTTTTATGATCACTTGAAGGTTCCGTCGGACCGGCCGTGGACGGCGAATGCGACCTACGACGGATGGAATGCGAAGTACGGGCACGCCGCCGTAATTGGGTCGCTGCTGCATGTGATCCGGCCATTGTTCGAGCGGCACATGAATATTTCGGACGTCATTCACGAGATGCAGCCGAAGCTGGACACGATACCGGGGTTGAAAGTGTACCTGCAAAATCCTCCATCCATCCGGATCGGAGGGCAGGTCTCGAAAAGCGAATATCAGTACACGCTGGTAAGCCCGCAAACCGACCAACTTTATAAATACGCGCAGATTTTGGACGATAAGATGAAGGGATTGCCGGGACTGCAAGATGTGACGACCGACCTGCAAATCAAGAGCCCGCAAGTGAACGTGAAAATTGACCGGGACAAGGCGCTGGTGGTGGGCGTGACGCCGCAGCAAATCGAAACGGCGCTGTTCACGGCGTACGGGCAGCGGCAGGTGTCGACGATCTACGCGCCGAACAATGAGTATTGGGTGATTATGGAGCTCGAGCCGCAGTACCAGCTCGATCCGCAGATGCTGTCGTATCTTTACGTACGGTCATCGAATGGGCCGCTCGTGCCGTTGAATGCCGTGGCGAGTTTGACGACCAGCCTGGGACCGCTGACGGTGAACCATCTGGGGCAGCTTCCGTCGGTGACCATCTCGTTCAACCTGGCACAGGGAGTGGCGCTTGGACAGGCAGTAGATGAAATTCAGAAGCTGGCGGCGGACACGCTGCCGCTGACGATCAACACGAGTTTTCAGGGAACCGCGCAGGCGTTTCAGCAGTCGCTGAAAGGGCTGGGGATGTTGCTGGTGATGGCGATTCTGGTGATTTATCTGGTGTTGGGAATTTTGTACGAGAGCTTCATTCATCCGCTGACGATTCTTTCCGGGCTGCCCGCGGCGGCGTTCGGCGCGTTGCTCACGCTGCTCGTTTTCCACATGCAGCTTGATCTGTTCGGGTTCGTCGGCATCATCATGCTGATCGGCATTGTGAAGAAAAACGCGATCATGATGGTGGACTTCGCGCTGGAACTCGAGCGCACTGGAAACTACACGGCGGCGGAAGCGGCGGCGCAAGGGTGCTTGATCCGGTTCCGGCCGATTATGATGACGACGATGGCGGCAATCATGGGGACTTTGCCCATCGCCATCGGGTTCGGCGCGGGAGCAACTTCGCGGCGGCCGCTGGGCGTCTCCGTGGTTGGCGGATTGATTTTTGCGCAGGTGGTGACGCTGTACCTGACGCCGGTGTTTTACACGTACATGGATTCGTTCCAAGGCTGGCTTGGAAAGGGCACTCGAAGGGCCCTGGCAGGACCGGAAGCCGGGCTTGGGGAACCTCTGTTGGCCCCGCACGCGAAACGCATCGCGGAGAACTAGGGCGCTGTTCTGGAAATGAGTGCCAATGGTAATCCTAGCTTCAGGGGCTGAAGCCCCTTGATCTCGCACCGTTTATGTCGGAGCTGAAGCTCCGACCCCCTGAAAACAATCCAGGCGAATTGCGTGGGACACAACACAAAGCGATTCCCGAATTGGAACTCCAAGCTGCTGAATCCGCGAATTCCGAGTACTATTGACCTCCCCGGAGTTAAGTACTAGTATTAACGTGAATGAAGCTTACCATGATCCATTATCACCGTACCTTATTGATATTATAGTGGTTAGATGTGCGTGAGGTTTGTGTACGGTGCCCAACAGGCTGCGATTTCGTCAAGAACCATCGCTGGAATCAAAAATGCGGGCTAAGCGGCGGGGGCCGCGGATGAATTCGCGCGTCCCGGTGGCCATTGAATGGGTGGAGAGCAAGGCAACGCCGTCGCATCGGGAGCGCGCCCACACGCGCGTGGTGAACTTCTATGGGTGCCTGCTGGTGTCGCCACAGGCGATGCCGCTGGAGCAGCGTCTGGTGGTCACCAACCTGGCAAACCAGCGCTCGATCGGCGCGGTTGTGGTCTACAAAGGGAACAAAAAGGTGGACGGCTGGGAGGTTGGGGTGGAGTTAGTGGATCCGAGGATGGATTTTTGGGGACTGGAATTATAGATTTTGGCGGCATGCCAGGGCTTTTTATGCAGGCACGAATCCCGCTCCTCCTTGCGGGCTCGCGGGCATGAGCCGCGAGAGTCCCGCGAAGGATGGCGGTGCGCAACTGGCGCCGCACGACGAGCGAAGGCGTAGCCAGCGGGTGATGCTGCGCGTCGCCGTGAAACTTCATGTAAGTATTCCAGACAGGCCGGAAGTCATCGAAGCGCACACCGCGAACGTCAACGATAACGGGGCGCTGCTGATGTGTCCCCAGAATTTCGCCGCGAATGCCCGGTTTGTTTTGGAGCACGCCAACAGCCGGCAGCGCATCGGATGCCGCGTGACGCGCACGCCGCAGACCGTTTACGGGGGCTTTCTGGTGGGGGTCGAGTTTGATAGCGCCGCGCCAGGGTTCTGGCATATCGTATTTCCGCCAACGAACTGGAAGGCGTCGGAGGAATAGCGGGGGCGCGACGGTGTGCAAATTATCTTTGCGGGGAATTCGGGGCAACTTCATTTCTATTTCCGAAATAATTTATTCCCAGACAACTTGCTTCCGCTGACTTTGTAGTTTCAGTCGTGGTGGACGCACAGCCCAGCAAAGTGCCGGCCCCTCGAAGCTCGGGATAAACGGGATGCCCTTTCTGCGTCAGGGCGGGCAGGATGAACTGAAGCCGTGCCCTGACAAAAATCGAAGTTAGCACACAGACGCTGCGGCTCCGGCTCCGTTCCTGCGAACATTGACCTCCCGTTTGGACCTTGCCGGAAACGAGGGAATCAACAGCGCGCAACGAAAAACTACCGTGCTTGACGGGATGTCGGCAAAGGCGATTTCCTTAAGCGCATTGCAACAATGGCCGCCACCGGTGCGTCAACCAGACGCGAAAATCGATTAACGTTGCATGAGGCAAGGTTGCTTCTTGAGCTGGCATGGGCGATTGGGATTCTTGGACCCCGTGTTTCGAAACACCCTGTACGTGAGTGCTAATGATCTAAAGAGGTCGCGCATTGCTGTACGGTATTGAACAGACATTCTTCTTGTGTCACTGTAGACTGTCAAACAGGAGATTTGTAATCGCAGTGGCCGCTAACGGGAATCCGGGAGATCGTTAGCAACGGAACTCCGCGGTCAGATTTGAATCTTCGCCGAATCACTGGTGCTCGGAATTTTAGTGGTGTTACTGCCAGTTTAGCGTTTTTGCGCATTTCGGGCTTCCGACGTTTTCGACGGCATTCCCGGCCCGGCGGTTAGGTTTTTTGGTGCCATCTTCCACGCTGCCGGCATAGAGCGGCGTGCGGGAAAAATTACGAAGGGACAACTACGATGCAACTCGACAATCTTCAGCGAAGGCAGCCGGGCGAAAATGACATTAACTGGATAACTTCTTCTTTCATGGTTTTGTTTCACTTAGGTGCAGTGGCCGCTCTTTTTTTCTTCACGTGGAAGGCTTTCTTCGTCGCACTTTTCCTGTGGTGGGTTTCGGGCAGCCTCGGCGTTGGCATGTGCTATCACCGTTTGCTGACGCATCGCGCCTATAAAACTCCGAAGTGGGTCGAATACTTTCTGACGGTGTGCGCGACTTTGGCTCTGGAAGGCGGCCCGATCTTCTGGGTGGCGACGCACCGCATCCATCATCAATTCTCCGACAAGGAAGGCGATCCGCACTCGCCGGTCGATGGCAAGTGGTGGGCCCACGTCGGCTGGATACTGGTGGGAAAGTCCATGCATCACGACACTTCGACGCTGGCTCGTTACGTCCCCGATCTGGCGAAGGACAAGTTTCAGGTTTGGATTACGAAGTACAATTATGTCCCGATGATTGTGCTGGGCGCGGTGCTGTTCGCGATCGGCGGACTTCCGTTCCTGCTCTGGGGCGTCTTTTTGCGCACGGTAGTGGGCCTGCATGCCACATGGCTGGTCAATTCCGCGACGCACCTTTGGGGTTCCCGCCCGTTTGCCACTCGCGACAATTCAACGAACAGTTGGTGGGTGGCGCTCCTTACGTTTGGAGAAGGCTGGCACAACAACCATCACGCCTACCCGACTTCGGCTCGGCATGGGCTCAGGTGGTATCAGATTGACCTGAACTGGTACGGCATTTGGACTCTGAAGAAGCTTGGACTTGCACGGCAGATCCGCCGAGCGAAGGCCGCGGCGCTGCCCGCGCTCGGCGACGACGTTGTTCCCTCCGCATCGCAGAGCGATCTGATTTCCGCATAGCATAGACGGAAAGCCCCACTTGGTGCGGTGAACGATAGCCGCACCGCCAGTGGTGCCGCGTTCATTTGAAACTCTCGACGGCGCTCTTTTCCGACGGGTTATACCACCTGTCTTTTCCCGGCGCAGTATTTTACGGCGCATGAAGCCGCTCGTAACTGCTGTACCGAGTCGAAACAGCCAGCGCCGCTGGTACATCTCTGCGTCATTCGTTCCGCGCACTTTTTTCAACGACTCTCTTAGAACGCAGATTACACGGCATTAGCGAAATCGCGCTGCCGGAACTTTGGCTACCGTCGTGCCCCTTATGTTTCTTGACACTCGTTTGCCAGGGAGCCGTTCGGTGAAAGTTCTTCTCGTGGATGACGATCCAGTTTCCCGCCTGATGCTCCTTCCGCTTTTGGATAAATGGGGCTGCGACGTTCAGGTGGCGCAAGACGGCGCCTCGGCCTGGGCTGCTCTTCAGGCTGTGGAATGTCCGCGTTTGGTTTTGATGGATTGGATGATGCCCGGCCTGACCGGCCTTGAAGTGTGCAAGAAAGTTCGCGCCCGTCATACCGAGCCATACACGTACATCATTCTGCTTACCGCGCGAAACGATCAACAGGACGTCGTCGAAGGCCTGGAATCCGGAGCCGACGATTATCTGACGAAGCCCTGCAATCCGTCGCAGCTTCGCGCCCGCATTCGCACCGGAGAACGCATTTTGCAGATGCAAGCCGATCTGATCCAAGCGCGCGAACTCGTGCGCTTCAAATCCACCCACGATTTGTTGACAGGCGCTTGGAGCCGGGGCGCAACGCTCGACATGCTGGCGCGGGAGCTCAGCCGCGGCAAGCGCGAAAACCGTCCCCTCGGCTTGATACTGATCGACCTCGACGATTTCAAGAATATCAACGACACGCTGGGGCAGTTCACCGGAGACGAAGTGCTGCGCGCGGCGGCCCTGCGCGTTCTTTCGTCCGTTCGCATGTACGATGTCGTCGGGCGATTCGCCGGCGACGAGTTTCTCATATTGCTTCCCGGTTGCGACGCTATTGGCACGCGCGCGAAGGCCGAACGAATCCGCCAAGCGATCGGCGGCTCAGCCCTTGGAACGGCTACACGCCCAGTTTCTCTTACCGCGAGCTTCGGCGTCCTTTCCGCCGCGCCCGACGATTCCCCTACGCCTGAGTCCACGTTACGCGCCATCAATATCGCGCTCTACCGCGCAAAAGAGGGCGGCCGCAACCGCGTCGAGTTGTCCGCCGAGAATGTTTCCCCGACGCTCCAACCTTTGGCCACGTTCGCGGCTGCATTGGAAGTCGAGTAGATCGCGCCTCCCGTAGCGGCGCATTTGTCTTCCGCGGTACCCAGTCAGCGCAATCGTTCCGCATATTCACCGCCATTTTGGCCGTTTCTGTGCTATTTTTGATGTTGCAGTGGGAATAGCAGGAACGCAGTCAGCGGGTACGTAACACATCCCCGAATTCGGTTAGCACCGCCCCTGCCAAGCTTCGTCCCAGGGTTCGTCCCAGGGTTCGTCAAAGATTGCGAAGCCCTGCACGAGTGCCAAAAATGATGGTAGCGAAGCCGCCCGTAAATTCGGCCGGCTCCTAAAATCACCATCGAGTGCCTGATATGAAGGAGAGTAATGTAAGCATGGCGCAGCCGATTCGTAACATCGCAATTATCGCCCACGTGGATCATGGCAAAACGACGCTCGTTGACGCCATGCTGCGCCAGAGCGGCATCTTCCGCGCGAATCAAGTTGTCGTCGAGCGCGTCATGGACTCGAACGACCTCGAGCGCGAGCGTGGCATCACCATCCTTGCGAAAAACACAGCTCTCTTTTATCACGACACGAAAATCAATATCGTCGATACGCCCGGTCACAGCGATTTCGGCGGCGAAGTTGAGCGCGCCCTGCGGATGGTCGATGGCGTGCTCCTTCTCGTCGACGCCAGCGAAGGGCCGCTGCCGCAAACGCGCTACGTGCTGCAAAAGGCCCTGCAAGCCCATCTGCCTCCCATCATCGTGCTCAATAAAATCGACCGCTCCGACGCGCGCGCCAAGGAAGTTCTCGACGAAATCTACGACCTCTTCATCGATCTCGACGCCACCGAAGACCAGCTTTCGTTTCCCGTGCTTTATACCAACGCAAAAATAGGCGTGGCCCATCGCACGCTGGACGACGGCTCCACGAATCTTCAGCCCCTTTTTGAGGCGATCGTTTCCTCAATTCCCGCGCCTTCGGGCGATCCTGCCGGCCCGCTGCAAGTTCAAGTTACGAATCTGGATTACAGCGATTTTCTGGGGCGCATTGCGATTGGCCGCGTTTTCAATGGCACGCTGCGCCGCGGCTCGGAAGTGGGCATCGCGAAACTTCACGGCGATATGATTCCCACGGTGATCACGAAATTATTCACGTTTCGCGGCCTCGATCGTGATGAAGCGGACGAAGTCGTCGCTGGCGACATTGTCGCGATCGCCGGTTTCGAAGGCATCCAGATCGGCGAGACGATTACGGACCTTCAAAATCCCGCGCCGTGCGAGCCGCTGGTGATTGACGAGCCGACCCTGGCGATGATTTTCACCGTCAACACGTCTCCTCTTGCGGGCCGCGAAGGCCAATTCGTCACTTCGCGCGATATTCGCGGGCGCCTGCAGAAAGAATTGCTCACCAACGTTTCCATTCGCGTCGAAGATTCGGAAACCACCGATGCGTTTCGAGTGTTAGGGCGCGGCGAGTTGCAGCTCGCCATCCTGATTGAGACCATGCGCCGCGAAGGCTACGAACTGATGGTCGGCAAGCCGGAAATCGTCGTGCGCACGGAAAATGGACGGCGGCTCGAGCCGGTCGAACTCCTCGTCGTGGATTGCCCGGAAACTTTCGTGGGCGTGGTGATGGAAACGCTGGGCAGCCGCCGCGCCGAGCTTGCGAAAATGGTGAATCACGGCTCCGGGCGCGTGCGCATGGAATTCAAAATCCCGTCTCGCGGCCTGATCGGATTGCGCGGCCAGCTGATGACGGACACGCGCGGCACCGCGCTGCTTCACTCTTTGTTCGACGGCTGGACGGAATATGCGGGCGAGCTTGCGTCGCGCAATACAGGCGCGCTGGTCGCCGATCGCCCCGGCAAAACCACGGCTTTCGCGTTGTGGAATCTGCAGGAGCGTGGCGAGCTTTTTGTCGGCCCCGTCGTCGAAGTTTACGAAGGGATGATCGTCGGCGAAAATGCGCGCGAAGCGGACATGGACGTCAACGTCACCAAGGAAAAAAAGCAAACCAACATGCGCTCCTCCAGCGCCGACGAGGCCATTCGTCTTGTACCGCATCGCGCTCTGACCCTCGAAATGGCCATTGAATTCATCACCGACGACGAGTTCGTTGAGATCACGCCCAAATCCATTCGCCTCCGCAAAAAAGTCCTCGACGCCAAACGCCGCCCGCGCCGCTGGCAACAGGTCCGCGCCAGCATCGACACGCCGGCATAGACGTAGCAGACGTGGCGCGCGCTTGGAGCGTGAATCTGCCAAGTACACGCCCCTTTTCCGCTATCGAAATTTTCCTCCATTGCGCGCAATTCCCTCGCTGCGGCTCCGTGTAGGAGCGGCTTCTTGCCCTGAGCATGTTTTTGCGAAGGGTACGCCGCCCGCTGTGTCTCGGCTGCATCGCCTTTCGTAGGGGTGGCGTTTACACCCATCCGCCTTCGCTTTGCGGCGACAACGAATAGCCCGCGCCTTGATATTTTCGCGAACACGGAGTAACTTTCAATTCCCATTTAGAGGGCAGATTAGGCAGCGAAGAATTGTCTCCGGAGGCGCCATGGTCATCGACGTCAGAATCAGCGTGAACGGCAAGGAGTACGAAAGCAAAGTCGAGCCGCGTTTGCTTCTGGTGCATTATCTGCGCGACACCCTTCGGCTCACGGGCACGCACATTGGCTGCGAAACCAGCCTCTGCGGCGCATGCACCGTGCTTCTCGACGGCAAAGCCGTGAAATCCTGCACGATGCTGGCCGCGCAAGCGGACGGCGCGGAAATCACGACCATCGAAGGCTTGGCCGCTACGTGGAAATCGAATGGCGCGAATGGAAATGGCGGCCTTCATCCCATGCAGGAGGGTTTCTGGGAGAAGCACGGTTTGCAGTGCGGCTATTGCACGCCGGGAATGATCCTGACGGCGGTCGCGCTGCTGCAAGAGAATCCCAATCCCAGCGATCTCGAAATCCGCGGCGCCATCAACGGCAATCTGTGCCGCTGCACGGGCTATCAGAATATCGTGGACGCAATTCAGTACGCGGCGAAAAAGATGGGAGCAAAAAGCAAGTAGCGGAGTTTCCGAGCCGGGAGGACAAACACATGGCGACGGCGGCAAAATACGTTGGCAGGCCAATGAAGCGGAAAGAAGACCCGCGGCTGATTCAGGGTCTCGCGCATTACGTCGACGACATTCAGCTTGCGGGGATGCACTACATGGGCGTGGTCCGCAGCCCGTACGCGCACGCCAGGATTCGTTCCGTGGATGTTTCGAAGGCCAAATCCGCGCCAGGTGTCGTCGCGGTGATCACGGGTGAAGACGTTCGCGGCATAATTGGACCCGTCCCGTGCGCGGCGCAAATCCCGGACATGAAGCCCGCGGTCCGCAATGTCCTCGCCACCGACAAAGTGCGTTTTGTCGGCGAGCCGGTCGCGGTCGTCGTTGCAACGGAACGCTACACGGCCCGCGACGCCGTCGATCTGGTGGAAGTCGATTACGAGCCGCTCCCCGCGGTCGTCGACCCGGAGAAAGCCATCGCGAAAGGCTCGCCAAAGCTCTACGACAATTTCGCTGACAACGTCGCGTATCGCTGGGAACTCGAGGGCGGCGACGTGGCGGGCGCATTCAAAAAGGCCGACAAAATCATCAAGCAGCGCATGGTCAATCAACGCTTGATTCCCATGGCCATGGAGCCGCGCGGCGTGGTCGCCACGTTCGACCCGGGTGAGCCTAAGCTCACCATCTGGACTTCTACGCAGATTCCGCATCTGGTGCGCACGCAAGTCGCCGCCATGCTCCGCTTCTCCGAGACTTCCGTTCACCTGATCACGCCGGAAGTCGGCGGCGGATTCGGCAGCAAGTTGAATGTCTACGCGGAAGAGGCGCTGTGCGCGCATCTCGCGATGAAAATCGGCAAGCCAATCAAGTGGATCGAATCCCGCCGCGAAAATTTCCAGGCCACGATTCACGGCCGCGATTTCATCAATTACGTGGAACTGGCCGTCAAGCGCGACGGCACCATCCTCGGCGCGCGCTACAAAATCATCGCCGACTTGGGCGCGTATTATCAGCTTCTAACCCCGCTGATTCCCACGCTCACCGGCCTGATGCTCTGCGGCTGCTACAAAATTCCCGCGATCCGCATCGAAATCACTGGCGCGCTCACAAATAAAATGGCCACGGACGCCTATCGCGGCGCGGGGCGTCCCGAAGCAACGTATTTCCTCGAGCGCGCCGTCGATATTGTCGCGGCGGAATTGAAAAAAGACCCGCTCGAAATCCGTCGCAAGAATTTCCCGCAACCAAAGGATTTTCCCTACGCCACGCCCACGGGATTGATTTACGACACGGCGAATTACGAAAAGTGCATGGATGCTGCGGCGAAGGCCTCCGGCTACACGAAACTGCGCAAGGAACAAGCGGCAGCGCGGAAAAACGGCAAGTTGATCGGCATCGGGGTTTCGAGCTACGTGGAAATCTGCGCCATGGGGCCTTCGAGCGCGATGCCCGCGGGCGGATGGGAAAGCGGCACGGTCCGAATCGAGCCGACCGGCAAAGTGAAAGTTTTGACCGGCTCTTCGCCCCACGGTCAGGGACAGGAGACGAGTTTCGCGCAGATTGCCGCGGACATGCTCGGCATCTCGCCCGACGACGTGCTCGTCGTCCACGGTGATACCAGCCAAGTGCCCTATGGCATCGGAACATTTGGCAGCCGCGCCACCGCTGTCGGCGGCACGGCCATGTACAAATCTCTCGAAAAGCTGCGCGACAAATTGTCCAAAATCGCGGCGCACATTTTGGAAGTTGCTCCGGAAAAAGTGGCGTTTGGCGACCGCAAAATTTACTCCAAGGCGGACCCGAAGAAATCCGTCAGCTTCGGCGATCTGGTGACGGCTGCGTACGTTGCAAAGACGCTGCCTCCGGGCCTCGAACCGGGCCTGGAAGCCACCACGTTTTTCGAGCCGACGAATTTCACCTTCCCGTTCGGCACGCATATCTGCGTCGTCGAAATCGACCGGGATACTGGCGACGTGAAGCTCAAGAAGTACGTCGCGGTCGACGACTGCGGCAACGTCATCAATCCGCTGCTGGTCGAAGGCCAAATCCACGGCGGAATCGTGCAGGCCATCGGTCAAGTGCTTTTCGAAGAAGCCGTCTACGACAGCGAAGGCCAGCTCATCACCGGCGAGCTGACCGATTATGCCCTGCCTCATGCGGCGGACCTGCCTCGAATGGAAACTTCGCGCACGGTGACGCCCACGCCCGTGAATCCCATGGGCGTCAAGGGCGTGGGCGAAGCGGGCACCATCGGCGCGACGCCCGCGCTCGTCAATGCCGTCGTGGACGCGCTCGCGCCGCTCGGCATCACGCATGTTGATTTGCCCATCAAACGCGAACGCATCTGGCGCATGTTGCAGAAACCCGCTCCACGCGGAAATGCGAAACCTGGGAGGGCGCGATGATTCCCGCTGAATTCGAATATCAGGCGCCAAAAAATCTCGACGAAGCGCTGCGCATACTCGGACGCCATGGCGACGAAGCGAAAATTCTCGCCGGCGGCCACAGTTTGTTGCCGCTCATGAAGCTGCGTCTCGCTTCTCCGCGCTATATCGTGGACATTGGCCGCTTGCGCGGCATGGATTACATTCGCGAAGACGGCGGCAAAATCGCCATCGGCGCGTTGGTGACCCACGCGCAAATCGTCGCGTCTGAATTGCTGCGCGTGAAGTGCCCGTTGCTTCCCGAGACGGCGTCGGAAATTGGCGACATGCAGGTGCGCAATCGCGGCACGATTGGCGGCAGCGTCGCGCACTCCGATCCGGGCGCCGATTATCCCGCGACGGTCCTGGCGCTCGATGCGGAGATGATCGTGCAATCCAGTTCCGGCAAGCGCACGATACCCGCCACCGAGTTTTTCGTCGACTTGCTCACCACGCAAATCCGTTCCGGCGAAATTTTGACCGAAGTTCGCGTCCCTATAAAGCGCGCGGGCGAAGGCATGGCCTATAAGAAGTTCCACCAACCCGCGTCCGGCTTCGCGATCGTTGGCGCCGCGGCCCGCGTCGCCGCTGGCAAAGACCGCAAAATCGACGACATCGCGCTGGGCATGACGGGCGTCGGCTCGAAAGCCTATCGCGCCACCGCGGTCGAAAAATTGCTGCGTGGAAAAGTCGCCAGCGAGAGTCTGATTGCCGACGCGTGCGCGAAAGCCGCGCAGGGCGTCGATCCCCTCGGCGATATTTTTGCCTCCGCCGACTATCGCCGCGAAATGGCGAGCGTTTTTGCCCGAAGAGCCATCACCGATGCGCTCGAAAGGGCCGTGGGACGCGCATCCGGCCCGTCCGCGGGCGCGGCGCAAGGCAAAATCAAGTGAAGGTGCAGGGAACCGCTTCGCTACCCGCGAATCGCGAGGAAGTCTGGGATCTCCTCACCGATCCGCGGCGGCTCGCGAAGTGCCTTCCGGGCGCGGAACGCCTGGAACCTGACGGCCCCGACCGCTACAAAGTCGCGATGAAATTCGGCATCGCCGCGTTCTCCGGAAAATTTCAAGGTTCCGTCGAGCTTGCCGAAAAAAAGCCGCCCGAGTCGCTGAAAATGCGCGTCGAGGGTCGCGGCGTCCCGGGATTCATGAAGGGCGAAGGCACCATTTCGCTGCGCGAAAAAAGCGGCGTCACCGAAGTGAAATATGAAGGCGAAGCCCAGGTTGGCGGCGTGATCGCATCCGTCGGCCAGCGCATGATCGAAGCCGCCTCGAAAAAAATCATGCAGCAATTTTTCGACGCCGCGGCCGTCGAATTGAAAGCCGCAGCCAAAAAGTGAAAATTCGCCTAAATCCAAAGCGCCGCCTTTTCGCGTACTCCAGTCGATCGTTGTCATTCCGCTCGCCCTGAGTATTTTTGGCGAAGGGAGGAGCCACGCGACGAGGAATCTGCATTGTCCTTGGGTTTAGATGAAGTGCGGCTCTCTCGCGGTAGCAGCGATGACAACCGAGAGCGCTTTTTTTAACAACTTGCAAATACTGCATTTCACAATTCGCCGCGATTGGTTTTAGGAGGTGGGAGCTTCAGAGTCCGTATGCTAACTCCGGTTTTTGTCAGGGCACGGCTTCAGCCGTGCCGTAAACGTCTCGAAATCAGCGCGGCTTCAGCCGCTGAGGCCCGTCGTTGTCAGTTGCTTGGTCTTTGGTTTTTATCTCACTGTCTAGGAGCGTGGTCATGAGGAAAGCAGGATTGTTGTGCAGTGCAATATTGATGGTCGCCGGGCTGGCGATCGCCAGTCCGAAGCAGCAAACCTTCGTCGGCGCCATCAGCGACAGTATGTGCGGCCCGTCGCACATGCTGCCGGGCGGCGCCAAGAACTGCACTTTGAAGTGCGTCGGCGACGGCAGCAAATTTGTTCTGGTCGATCCAAAAGGCAAGGTTTTCAAGCTAAGCGACCAGAAAACTCCGCGCCAATTCGCTGGAGACAACGTGAAAGTCACAGGCACGTTGACCGGCGACACGATTGCCGTGAAGTCCATCACTGCGGCCAAGTAGTCGGAATCGCCGCCCCGCGGTTTCGCGGAAATTCAAAGCGGTGCGGCGAAGGTGTGCCCATTCGCTGCGCGGGCTTAGCGCCGCCCAGATGCGGGCGAACTTCGTGAAGAAGTTCTTGAAGAAGTTCTTGAAGAAGTCCGCGAAGAAGTTCCTGAAGAAGCTCGGAGCTATCTTCGCCCCGCATCTCCAGATAAACTACCGCGGCGATGTTTGACGCCCTGCGCTATTACTGGATCGTTTCCAAGGGCTACCGCCTGCGCCCTTGGCGAAGCCCCTATTTGCAATGGCGCATGGAAACATTTTTCGGCGCGGAAGCCGCCGACCTGGACGCGCGCAAATTTCTGAATCTCATGTGGCGCGAGCGCGTCAGAATGGGAAGCTTCGCCGCCTGGGCCGCCGAACGCCGCCGCGCGCAGAAACGCCGCCCGTAACACGTTTCCTGCTGCATGCCCACGAATTGCATTTCCGGTACACATAGTTGTCGGGGCGGACTTCAGAGCGTGTTTCCCGACCTCCGAATCTTTGTGGGTCGCGTCTTGTGGTCCGCTGGGCCGCCGAAGGGCGCTCTGCCACGCACGCGTGGCACGCGCTTTAGCCTGTGTGCCTTTGCGGGTGCCCCATCCTGAGCGTTGTTTGCGAAGGGTGGGATGTTTCGGCGTTGCCTTTGTCGGGGCGGCTTCTGGCCCTGAGCGTGTCTTTGCGAAGGGTACGCCGCCAGCACGACCGAAGAATCGCACGTCTGCCGCGCGCAGTTGTAGGGTCGGCTTTACGCCGCCCCGCTTTTTGCACCCTGCTGAAATACATCCTCGTCCGCCGATGGCCCATAAATCGACGGCACGGCCACATCATTCAGCCGCAGATAAACGCCCAGTTGCGCGCGATGATGGATCATGTGGTTCATCACGAACCCGCGCAGCACCGCGATTTTCGGCAAAGTGAAAATGGTTTTCCCGCCCGCAATCAGCGACCACGGCTTCATCAGCTCTTCATCGCTCGCGCCCGCAATCGCCGCGCGCCCCGCCGACACGCGCTTGTCGAATTCCTCCAGCAATTGTTTCCGCGACGCCATCACCAGCGGACCCTGCTGCTGCGGCGCGCCCGGGCCCACTTCGATCGAATCTCGCAAAATTGTTTCCTTCGCCCAGCCGGGAACTTCCGCGAGATGCCCGGCTAGCCGCCCCATGGGCATGGACTTCTCATGCGGCTTGTAGTCGGGCTTGCCTTCCGGCACGCGCTCGAGCGTCTTTCGTGTATTCGCCACTTCGTGATCAAATTCCGGCAAAATTCCGTCGCGTATCGCCATCGCTTCCTCCTCGATATGGAAAAATTGCGGTATCGCGGCCGTTTGCCCGCTCGTCCCGCGCTCGTCATTAGGATGCACGCCCGCGCCTTTCGGCGCAACCTCGGCTTGAACTTTATCCCCGTGCCTTCGCGGTGCCCGTTCCGGCGTACTCTCACGGTGCCCGCCGAATCGCGCCACTGCGGCCGATTTTTTGTACCTCACGCCTGCCCGCCGTGGCGGGTCCCGCTAGCGCCTTTCGCTGGCTGACGTGAGGCATTATGTTTTTCGTCCGAGATCCTCATTCTTACAGTCACTCATACTTGCATATTGGCGTTTGTGTATTACCATGTTTGAGTGGAATTTGCCGCACAGGATGAGGGCAATTCGGGCCGGTTTCGAGACCATTCAGACCGGACCCAGGCCATTTCTAATCGGTACAACAAATTATTAGAAAAGCCCGTAAGTCGTTGAAAATAAAGCGAAGCACCCATTTCTAATCGGTACAGAATGCAATTTGTGTAAAGCGCCACGAGGCCCGAATTTTCCGTCGCTCGAGAGGCAGCAGCGGAGCTCGTTTCGCGGGCTTCCTCGGCGTTCTCTGGATTAGCGTCGCGGGTAAAATTTGCGAGCAACATGCGGACGCATTTCATGGACTGTTTTGAGATGAGTCAGAGCAGACCCAGGCCATTTCTAATCGGTACAACAAATTATTAGAAATGCCCGTAAGTTGTTGAAAATACAGCGCGGCGTCACGTTCTAATCGGTACAAAATGCAGTTTATGTAAAGCGGCGGCGAGGCCAAAAACCTCCAGCCAAAGAGAGCCGCGGCAAATTCCAGTTTGCAGCTCGCGCGATGCAGAAAACCGGCGGCGCAGCAGCAGCGGAATAAAAAATGAGAGGCGTGGCCAATTCGGCGATCGAAAAAGCGCTGGCGCACGGCGCCACTTATGCCGACGCGCGCGTCATGGATATTCGTCATCGCGATGTTGCCACAAAAAATGGCCAGGTTGGCCGCGCCGTCGAAGCCGAATCGCTGGGCATCGGCCTGCGCGTAATCGCGCATGGTGCGTGGGGATTCGCCGCGACGGATCGCCTGGGCCGCGAAGGTATCGACGCGTGCGTTGCGGCAGCCGTCGCCATTGCCAAAGCCTCCGCGATGGCCAAGCGGCACGACGTGGTTCTTGCGCCGGAGGCGTCTTACGTTGACACTTGGCAGAATCCTTTCATCAAGGATCCGTTTCGCATTCCCATCGAAACGCAAATCGCCGTGCTTCTCCGCGCCGATTCCGAAATGCGCAAGGTGAAAGGAATTACCCTCGCTGAGGGATCGATGTCATTCCGGAAAATCGATCAGCTTTTTGTTTCGAGCATTGGCTCCGTGATTCATCAAATCAAAATGCAGTCTGGCGCGGGAATCGTTGCGACCAGTTTTGCCGGCGAGGAAATCCAGAAGCGCTCGTATCCCAATAGTTTCGGCGGCCAGCACATGCTGCGCGGCTACGAATTGATTGAGGAACTCGACCTTGTGGGACACGCGCCGCGAGTCGCCGAAGAGTGCGTCGCGCTGCACACCGCCGCGCGCTGCCCCGAAGGGCAGAGCACAATTATTCTCGATAGCTCGCAACTCGGTTTGCAGATTCACGAATCCATCGGCCATCCCATCGAGCTTGACCGCGTCCTGGGCATGGAAGCGAATTTCGCGGGCATGAGTTTTCTCACCCTGGAGAAGCTGAATTCGCTGCGCTATGGTTCGGACATCGTCAACGTTGTCGCGGACGCGCGCCTCGCGCATGGCCCAGGGCTTGGAACGTTCGGCTACGATGACGAAGGTGTGCCCGCGCAGTGCACGCCGATTATTACCGATGGGCTTTTCACCGGCTATCTGACAAATCGCGAGACGGCCGCCGCGATTGGCCAGTCGCGCTCGAATGGAACAATGCGCACGGAGGGCTGGAATCGTTTGCCGATTATTCGTATGACGAATATCAGCATTCTGCCGGGGGATCGCAGATTTGAAGACCTGATCGCCGATACGGACGACGCGATTTACATGGAGACGAATCGCTCCTGGTCCATTGACGACCGCCGCTATCATTTCCAGTTTTCGACCGAGATCGGCTGGGAAATCAAGAACGGCAAGAGAACACGCATGATCAAAAATCCCAGCTACAGCGGAATCACCACGGAATTTTGGAATAGCTGCGATGCGATTTGCTCCCGCGATTACTGGACGCTCTGGGGCACGCCGAATTGCGGGAAGGGCCAGCCCATGCAGACGATGGGAACGGGCCACGGAGCATCACCCGCACGTTTTCGCAATGTGAAAGTGGGAGTTGCATTCTCGAAATAATGCCAAAGCACGGCACAACGCGAAAAGGGAAGCACGCCGCGGCAAAGGCTCCGCGACGCGGACACGCCGTTGCGATGGAGCATCGCCTCGGCGCGGCGGAATTGCGCCGCATCGCGGAAAAGATTTTCAAGCTGAGCGAAGCGGAAGAAACGGAAGTCGATATCAGCGCCGTGACGAGCGCACTTACGCGCTTTGCCAATAATACAATTCATCAGAATGTGGCCGAGCAGGGACTGACGATTTCCGTGCGCGCGGTGGTTGATGGTCGCACGGCTCGCGCTTCCACCAACAAGACGGACGACGAATCACTGCGGCGCGTGACTTCGGCGGCGCTCGACCTCGCACGCGTTCAGCCGCGCAATCCTGAGCTTTTGCCCATGCTGGGGTCGCAGAAACTGACGAAAGTGGATCGCTTTGCCGAGCAAACGGCGGCCGCAACGCCGGCCGACCGCGCGCGCGCGGTTACGTCCGTTTGCCAGATGGCGGATAAAAATAAGCAAACGACGGCGGGAATTTTCTCGACGGGGCTTGCGGAGATTGCGCTGGCGAATTCGCGCGGCCTTTTTGAATATTACGCCGACACGCGCGCGGAATTTTCCGTCACTATTCTCGAAAAGGATTCGTCCGGCTGGGCGAAGGCCACTTCGGCGCGCATCGGCGATATCGATCCCGGGGCTTTGGCGCTGCGAGCGACCGAGAAGTCGGCCGGCTCGCGCGCCCCGCGCGAAATTCCGGCGGGGCACTATACGACGATTCTTGAGCCTGCCGCCGTGCTGGATCTCGTTGGATTTTTGTTTTATGATTTCGCGGCCACATGCGTTGCGGACCAGCGTTCCTGTTTCACCGGCCGCATGGGCAAAAAACTTTTCGGCGAGAATATTTCCATCTGGGATGACGTCTATCATCCGCTGCAACTTGGCGCTCCGTTCGACGGGGAAGGCGTGCCGCGAAAAAAAGTTGCCCTCGTCGAACGCGGGGTGCCAGTGAATTTGGTTTATTCGCGCGCTGCGGCGAAAAAAGCGAACACGAAGCCCACGGGGCACGGATTTTCACTGCCGAGCGAAGATGGCGAAGCCCCGTTCAATTTGGTTTTTGCGGGCGGCAGCGCGTCCACGAACGAAATGATTCGCTCGACGGAGCGCGGTCTGCTCGTCACACGGCTGTGGTACATCCGCGAAGTCGATCCGTACCAGAAAATTCTGACGGGCATGACCCGCGACGGAACATTCCTGGTGGAAAATGGGCGCGTCACCGGAGCGGTTCGAAATTTTCGCTTCAATCAAAGTATTATCGAAATGCTCTCGAACGTCGAGATGCTCGGCCCCGCCGTGCGCGCTTCCGGCGAAGAGTCGTTCGATATGGTCGTGCCCGCGATGAAAGTCCGCGATTTTCATTTCAGCGAGGTCACAAAGTTTTAGAGGTGTGATGTTGGATGTCAGAGATTGGAAATCGGAATTTCGAATTTCAGCCCGCAGCTTTTGCAATAGGCACTTCGCAAAATTCAGGGCTTGGTGAATTGCAGGCTGGCGATGGTGCGCGAGATGACGTTCTGCTGAATTTGCACCAGGTCTGTATTGGCGGATGTGACGCCGAAGATCGTGAAGAAATTATTGCCGCGGTTGAGCACAACCACCGTGCCGCTCCATTGCTGATTGTTCGCCATTCCTTGAAATTGATATTCGTACGCGCGCAGGCCCGCTACGATGGTTTGCTTCGCGGCCAGCGGACGAAAATTCTCGAACATATTTGACAGGCGCTCGTTCGTCGATGTGACATGCGTCCGCAGTGTCCCGCTCGACGGTTCGAGTCCGATGATGAGATAGGTGGTTTGGTCGGACGTGCCCATCGCGACGACCGCGCCGGGCAGCGCCGCGCGCGCGCCGTTGATTACGTTCCAATCGGGCGGCTTGTAAATGCGAAAGCCATACGTATCGTTGATGTAGAGATTGCCCTGCACTTCTTCGCGAACGGGAATTGGAGCAGGCACAGTCGCCGGCGTTGGCGTTGTTGCGGCAACCACGGGCGGCGTCACCGGAGCGGGTTTTTCCTTGGGCGGCGGTGCAGTCGGAAGCGTTGCCAGCGCGGTTAGTTTCTTCGGCGGCGATTTCTTTGGGTCTTCTAGTTTCGCGCCGCGCATTGGCTTAGCAGGTGCGTCGCGCTTCGCGGCGGCAGTTGTTCCATTCTTCGAGATGCTCGCTGAATTTGGCGCTGCAGGTTTGGCGGGTTTCGACACGGTGATGGAGACGATGGCGCCGCGGTCGACGAGCGCAAATCCGTAGCTGGTCTTCACGCGAAACGAGTTTCCCTGGTAGCCGACAATCGTGCCGATGACCGTCGAGCCATCTTTCAGGTGAAATTCATCGGCGCGAGCGGCGACGGCAAAAAGCAAAAGAACAGCGAGAATAAGCCCAAGGCGTTTCATTGCTTCGAGTATCGCAACGCGCGAGCCAGAGGGCAAGATTCACGGATGCGGAAGTGTCGCTTTGGTCAGCGTGGGCCGCGGATTAGCGATGGCGCGGTTTCGCGGGCAAGGGCTTGCCGCCGGGCATTTTGCGACGAAAATCAGCGGAGCGCAGAGTGCCTACGCGTACAGGGAGATGCCGAGCCAGAGAGCGAAGGAGAGGACGCCGGCAACGAGAAGGAGGGTGCGGACGCTTTTTTTGCGTACGGCGGCGATGATGACGCCGAGACCGCAGAGGAGGAAAGCGAACTCCGCCCAGAACATGCTGGAGCCGAGGCCGGACTGCAATTCGCCAACCGTGTGCTGGTAGAGCACGGAGCCCATGGAGGTGGCGCCGGAAAGGCTTGCGGCAAGCAGGCCCGCAAGGGCAAGCGCACCAATCCAGTGCGGTACTGCGGGGCCTCGTTTAACGTCGCGCCAATCCCACCAAGTCTGTCCGATAACCAGCGCGACGATTAACACAACGAAAAGGGCCATCAGTTCCGCCTCGATTGATTCGGATATGCATGGGCAATTCAACGGCCAGGAGGCAAAGTACCATTGGAGGACGTATGTGCTTATGGTTCTGTGACATAGCTACTGAAGGGCATTTTGCGAGGGAGTCCGTTAGTCGAATGTTTTCACATTTGAGCGCAGAGTTTATCCATTTCTGCACCGCTCGTGATGGCGATTACGCAAACTGAGCGCGGCGGCAAGCCGTCCGGCGTGGGGATTCTGCTACGATACCGCTTGTATGAAGCGGCCATGGGTGATCGGACATCGCGGGGCTCCGGGGCATGCGCCGGAAAACACGATGGCGTCGTTTCGGCGGGCGGTGGAGCTGGGCGCGACGTTTATCGAGACGGATCTGCGGCTGTCGCACGACGCGCGATTCGTGGCGATGCACGACGCGACGCTGGACCGGACGACCAACGGCCGCGGGCTGGTGCGCGATTTTACGCTCGAGCAATTGCGCGAACTCGAAGCCGGGTCGTGGTTTGCGCCGGAATTTGCCGGCGAACGCATTCCGACGATTGAGGAAATTTTCTCGTTCTCGGGCGAAGCGGACGCGGTGTTTTATCTGAAGATCAAGCACGAAGGGACGTGGGGAATCCACCACGCGATGGCGGAAGCGCTGCGTTCGTCAAAAGAGGCGAGGCGATGCATGGTGATTTCGTTTGACGCGCGGACGCTCGAAAATTTGCGGCGGTTGGACACGATGCTGATGATGGGGCTGCTTTTCGAAACGCAGATGCCGAATGCGATCGAGAAAGCGCAGAGCATTGGGGCGCGACAGATTCTGCCACGTGCGGATCTGGTGACGCGCGAGTTGGTCGAGGCAGCGCATCGCGCGGATATGCAAGTCGCTACGTGGACGGTGAACGAGCCGGAGCAAATGCGCGCGGTGATTGCGGCGGGCGTGAACGGGATTATGACGGATTATCCGGAGCGATTGTGCGCGGTGATTGAAGAGATTTCGGTGAAGAAGTAATTCAGAGCGCGGCGAATGCAGAGAAAACCCCCACCCTTCGCGCCCTTGTCCACGACGGGCGCTCAGGATGGGGCACCCGCAAAGGAAAACCCCCACCCTTCGCGAAAAGCGCTCAGGATGGGGCACCCGCAAAGGAAAACCCCCACCCTTCGCGAAAAGCGCTCAGGATGGGGCACCCGCAAAGGAAAACCCCCACCCTTCGCGAAAAGCGCTCAGGATGGGGCACCCGCAAAGGAAAACCCCCACCCTTCGCGCCCTTGTCCACGACGGGCGCTCAGGATGGGGCACCCGCAATGCGTAAAGTTCAAGACAAAAGAGCCGGCGAGACGCCGGCGCTACGCAGAAAACGAATTCTACTCGGCGGACAGCAATGTGAAAATTTGGGCGAATTGATGCAATGTCAATTCTTCGGCGCGGGAGTTGTCCGTGAGCGCGGATTCGGCGAGAGCTTTTGCGACGGTTTCTTGGGCGTAAGTGCCGCGGAGATTATTGCGGAGGGTTTTGCGTTTGTGCGCGAAGCAAACTTGCAGGAATTTCAGGAATGCGGCGTCATTTTGGATGCCGAGGTTTGCGCGCTCGCCGGGAAAACGCATTTCGATTAGCGCGGAAGTGACCTTTGGCGGGGGGTGAAATGCGCCGGGAGGAATTTGGAAGACGAGTTCGGGGCGCGCGTAAAATTGGCAGAGCGTTGAGAAGTAGCCGTAGTCGCGGCTGCGGGGATGCGCGGCGATGCGCTGGGCGACTTCGAGTTGCGTGACGATGTGGATCGAATCGATGAGGTCCGCGAAACGGAACAGATGCGAGAGGATCGGTGAAGTAATGTAGTAGGGCAGGTTGCCATAGACGCGGAAGCGGTCATTGCAAGCTGACGCGTTAATAGGCGCGCTAGCTTCAAGACGAACCTCAGGGGTTAAAACCCCTCCCACAACGGCGGCTACTGGCACGGCTGAAGCCGTGCCCTGACGCAAATCATTTGTGGCAGAGCTGCGAACCAGTGCGGCGAGGTCGAGGGAGAGGACGTCGGCGTGGATGACTTCGACGCTTGGCGCGCTTGGGCCGCCTACCTCAATTGACCAGTGCGCAGCGCGTTCGCGAAGCGTGGCGGCGAGAGCGGCGTCGGTTTCGATGGCGATGACGCGGCGGGCGCGCGTCGCAAGAAGCTCCGTCATTTCGCCGTGGCCCGCGCCGATTTCGACCCAGATGGCATCGCGTTCGACGGGAAGCGTGTCGGCGATGCGCGTGCGCCAGGAAATTTGCGAGAGGAAATGCTGGCCGAGCTTTTGACGTGCCATGACAGGCGAAGTGTAGCAGTTGCGCGTCCCCCCTTGTTATTCAGTCTTAACTTTCCTAAGCTTTGCGTTTAGGCTACGGATTTCTGAGAGCTATAGTAAAAGGACTTCCGTGCCATTAGGAAAACATGTCGCGATATGACCTTCTTCGGCGCGAGGGAATCAGGCTACGAATCCGGCAAGCAATTTGCAGTGTCTTGCCTGCTGCTGCCATCGTCGCGTCATTGATATACTATCTTCCGACGGAGCCAAGGACTGCGATCGTCGTGTCTCTGGCGACCCTGATTGCACTGGTATTTGTCTTGCACCGGCTCTGGCGAGCAATGTTCCGTCCATATCGCGAATGGTTCGAACGCTCATGTCAAATAGAGATTGAAACCAAAGCCCTGCGATCTCAAGTTGCCACGATCTTTAGCAAATACCCCACTAGGAGGAAGGGGGAGCAGTTCAAACGAACATATAACCTAGCGGGAAGGCAGGTTCGTGATTTGGAGCAAGCCCTTTCGGTAGGAATGCATCGCGAGCGGCGCGAAGTATTCGTTACGGTCTTTGTGCGCGCAGGAATCGCGGTTCGGGTTACTGCTTCCATCGGATCACCTTTCCGCTGCTCGGCATCGGACGACCCCACACGGTGGGGCGATCATGTTGAACGTCTCGGATGCGATGCCATTTTTCAGTACCACAATCATCCTATGTACAATGGAATCACCGGACCCTCAGATACGGATTATCGGTGCTCGAAAGCACTTATGAGAGTCTTAGGCTCGCACAGCGCGAAACTGCGATCATTCGTGATTTGTTGGAATGATATTGGGGAGTGGAGGGTTTTTGAGTACGATGGGTTGGGCCGTCATTGGCTTCACTATGAGTTTGATGTGGCGCTGTAACTTTAGTGTTCCAAGGAGGGGCTGAAACCTTCTTATGAAGCTGTGGGGATTCAGAGCGTATGGTTGTAACCTGCAAGAAACACGACGAATCTTCGGAGGTGCGGATAATGAACAGTTGTTGTCGCGAGCACGTGAACGGTTTCAGTCATCTTGAGGGTGATTTTGGCGGATTAGAGAATAACTACGATTTGGGTTTTAAGTTTGAAATGAAGGAATCAGATAAGCCTCGCGTCGATCCGAAGACCGGCAGAGAGGGTTGGGACGACCCACATCTCATTCTCTACATCTCGGCATCGCAGCGCAGTTCGCCAGAATCCTTGTCGACCCTGCGCTACGGACTCGGGCGGTTGGAGTTTGTAGGCGGAATAACGCCTAATGCTGAAGACGAAACTCGGCTTCTGGAAAAAGCTCGGCCGTGGATCAAGTCGGACCTAGCGGTCCTAAAGTCCGGGCGGGCACCCGAGTCGACCCGCGACATCGTGATGCTGTGATTTGTGGTTGGTAGTGGGGGGCGATGAAGATTCTGTTTGTATCACCGGAAGGGCTGCCGTTCTCGAAGACTGGCGGGTTGGCGGACGTGGTGGAGGCGCTGCCGCGTTCGCTGGCGGCGATGGGGCATCAGGTGGTGGTGCTGCTGCCGCGGTATCGAGGGAACCAGGCGGCGCGGACGATTATTTCGAGCCTTAGTATTCCGCTGGGGCAGAAGATGCGCTTTCCGGCGATTGTCGAGGCCGGAACATTTGAAGGCGTGCGGTACTGCTTCGTTGATGATCCGCAGTATTTCGACCGCGAAAAACTCTACGGCGACCAGATCGGCGATTACTCGGACAATCCGCAGCGCTTTGGCGAGTTGAGCCGCGCGGCGATTGAATTCGCGAAGCAGGTGTGGATGCCGGATGTGATTCACTGCCACGATTGGCAGAGCGCACTGGTTCCCGTGTATTTGCGGACGCTCTACGGGCAGGATCCGGTGATGACGAACGTGCCGGTGATTTTCACGGTGCACAATCTGGGGTATCAGGGATTGTTTTTGCGCACGGCACTGGCGCTGGTGAACTTGCCGGAGGATTTATTTCACGTCGAGATGCTGGAATACTACGGCAAAGTGAATTTTCTGAAGGGCGGATTGATTTTTTCGGATTACGTTACGACGGTCAGCCGGAAATATGCGCAGGAAATTCAGACGGCGGAATACGGTTGCGGGCTTGAAGGCGTGATTCGTTCGCGCGGCGACCGGCTGGTGGGGATTTTGAACGGCGTCGATTACACGGCGTGGAATCCGGAGACGGATACGAATATCGCGGCGACGTATTCGTCGAAGGTGATGGACGGGAAGCGGCTGTGCAAGAAAGATTTGCTGGCGGCGTTTCAACTGCCTTCGGACAACATGGAACGGCCGCTGATCGGGATCGTTTCGCGATTCGTGGATCAAAAGGGATTCGATTTGATCGCGGAGGCTGCCGCGCAGTTGATGAAGGAAGATTTGGCGTTGGTGGCGCTAGGGAACGGCGACGCGAAATACGAGAAGCTGTTCCAGGAACTTGCGAAAAAGTATCCGAAGCGAGTGGGCGTGAAAGTGGCTTACGATAATGTGATAGCGCACAAGATCGAGGCGGGCGCGGATATGTTTTTGATGCCTTCGCGCTATGAGCCTTGCGGGCTGAACCAGGTTTACAGTTTGCGGTATGGGACGGTTCCGGTGGTTCGCGCGACGGGAGGCCTCGACGATACAGTGGAGGCTTTCGACGCGAAAACCGGGAAGGGAACCGGATTCAAATTCGCGGCGTATGAGGGCGCGGCTTTGATGAAGTGCGTGCGGGAGGCGCTGGCCGCGTATCGCGATTTGCGGCAATGGCGAGCGATTCTGACCAATGGCATGGCTAAGGATTTTTCGTGGAAGGCTTCGGCGGCGGAGTATGTGAAGCTATACGAGAAGGCGAAACAGGGTAGAGTCCAAAGAGTGGCTGCATCATCTAATTTGTAGCGGGTAATCCATAGCGGGCGAGTTTGGAACGGACGGCCCCGCAATAGAGGGATACATGTCGCAAAATGTTGCAGCGGTGAGCGATTCGAACTTTCAGGCTGAAGTGATCGACGCCAGCAAGACTCAGCCGGTGATGGTGGATTTTTGGGCGGAGTGGTGCGGTCCGTGCAAGATGCTTTCGCCGACGGTGGATACAATCGCCACGGAGCGAGCAGGGAAACTGAAGGTCGTGAAGATGAACGTCGACGAGAACATGACCACGCCCGGCAAATTCAATATCCGCGGCATTCCGGCGCTGCTGATTTTCAAGGGCGGGCAGGTGGCGGATCAGATTGTCGGTGCGGTGCCGAAGGAACAGATCGACAAAGTGCTGGAGCGGCACCTGCTGCGCTCGTAGGGTCACTTCTTTTTTGCGGAGCTATCGGCATCCCACTTTCCTTTGAAATCGAAGTACTCCAAACGAATAGCAGCTTCTAGGTCGCCACAAATGGTGAGCGGTTTATAGCGGTCGTCCGCGTCCTTCAGTGCTGTTCTCGTTCGCAGGTTTGGAGTTTCATTTGGTAATGCATAAGTGCTGTTGAACTTGTCATCGTCGATGATACCTCCCAGGATTGCGTCCACGTAGTTGGTAAGACCCGAGAACCAGTTGTCGTACGGACCGGTATATGCCGCCAAGTCAAGGATCGCAAAACGTTCATGTAGCTCGTAGGCCGCATCCTGCAGTTCCTGCCAATTATGCTGGTCGCCGTCCGAAACTTTCTGTTTCAAACAACTGGCGGCGAGGTGCAGACTACGAGCTAGTTTGAGAATTTGTTGCCGTTCCGAATTTAGGCGTAGGAGCCAATCATGTTCGTGTTGCAGCCGAATCAGTCTGTTTTGAAGGCGGCCCTGCCTTCTCATTACGCAGACCTGCCATATCACGATGACCGTCGTTACGGTGGCGAAGAGGACATTGGCAAAAACACCTACCCACTCGGGGCTATGCTCGACGGATTGCCAAAAGGTCATTTGTTGGGTGGGGGCATACACGGCGGACTATGGTATCAACCGTGGAGGCAGAATGCTACCCAGTGCGCGAACGCTATTGCCTTATCCGTGGCCGCGGCGTAGGATAATGGGTCTGCACGGGCTGTAATCTCTCATAAATATTTTCCATTGAAGACTGAGCAGTGGGCAGGGTGCGGCTGGACAATTTGTGGGACAAGGGTCGCAAGACCAAGAGAAGGGTCGCGAGGCGAGAGACGGACGGATGAAAGCGATAGCAGTGGTGGGCGCGCAATGGGGCGATGAAGGCAAAGGGAAGGTGGTCGACTTCCTCGCGGCGTCGTTTGATTACAGCGCGCGGTATGGCGGCGGCCACAACGCCGGGCATACCGTCATCATCAACGGAAACCGCTACGTGTTGCAGCTGATACCGTGCGGGATTTTGCGGCCGGGGAAGAAGGCGATTATCGGCGCGGGCGTGGTGGTGGATCCGGCGGCGCTGGTTGCGGAACTCGAAAGCTTGAGCAAAGCGGGCATCGATGTGCAAGGGCGGCTCTTTTTGAGCGATCGCGCGCATTTGATTTTTCCGTTCCATCGCGAACTCGAAAAAGCTTCCGAAGCGGCGCGCGGGCCGCATCGGATTGGGACGACTTCGCGCGGGATTGGGCCAGCCTACGAAGATAAAATGGCGCGGCGCGGGCTGCGCGTGTGCGACTTGATGGCCGCGGAGCGATTCGAGCGGAAACTCGAACGCGATATCGAAGAGAAGGACGCGTTCAGCCGCGCGGCGTACGGACTGGCGCTGGATACGGCGGGAATTTTCGAGAAATACCGCGAACTTGCGGAGCGAATTCGCGGATTTGTGACCGATACTTCGTCGCTGGTGAACCGGGCGCTGGCCGATGGCAAGTCCATTTTGTTCGAGGGTGCGCAGGGGACGATGCTCGACATCGATCACGGCACGTATCCGTACGTTACGTCGTCGAGCGCGACTTCGGGCGGCGCGTGCACGGGATTGGGAGTGGCTCCGACGCGAGTCACAGGCGTGATCGGCGTGACGAAGGCGTACACGACGCGCGTGGGCGGCGGACCGTTTCCGACGGAGATGCCTGATCTGGACGCGAAGGCCGTACGCGACCGAGGAAACGAGTATGGAGCAGTGACGGGGCGGCCGCGACGTTGCGGGTGGCTGGATCTGGCGATGCTGCGCTACGCGGTGCAACTGAACGGAATCGATTCGCTGGTGGTGACGAAGCTGGACGTGTTCGATGCGCAGGCGGAAATTCAGGTGTGCACGGGTTACCGTTACAAAGGCACGAAGCTCGGCGAAATGCCCGCGGAAGTGGAAGTGCTCGCGGAAGTGACGCCCGAATACAAAACGGTGCGCGGCTGGCAAAAACCGACGGACCATGTCCGCGAAGCGCACGACTTGCCGGAAGCGGCGCGCGATTATATGAAATTTATTTCCGATTCGCTGGGGGCAGAGATCGGCATGATCTCGACGGGACCCGAACGCGACTCGACGATTATTCCTCCGGGAACGAAGCTCGCTTCGTGGCTGTGAGCCGCCATGTTGTCGTTTGAAGACGCGCGGCGGAAGGTCATCGAAGTTACCGCGGGCCTCCGGCACATCCCTGCAAGCGAAAAAATACAACTCAAAAATGTATTGGGGCGGATTCTTGCGCAAGAAATCGTTGCGGATCGCGATTATCCGTCGTTTGACCGCGCAACGAGGGATGGCTTTGCCGTGCGCGCCGCGGATTGCCGCGAGGCGGGCGTGAGGCTTCGCGTGATCGGAGAAGTTCGCGCGGGCGAAGAATTTACCGGAACTGTGAATGCCGGCGAATGCGTGCAGATTATGACCGGTGCGGCAGTGCCGCGAGGCGCGGATGCCGTGGTGATGATTGAGCACACGCGAGCTGACGCGCAACAAAATGAAGTGGTGATTGAACGCGCGGCAGAAGTGGGAATGAACATTGTGCCGCGTGGATCGGAATCGCGCGCGGGTGACGCCTTGCTTGGCGCGAAGACGCGACTTGGCTACGCGGAGGTTGCTGTTGCGGCGCAAGTGGGCTGCGCGGAAGTGCAGGTTTATCGAAAGCCTCGCGTTGCGATTCTTTCCACCGGCGACGAAGTCGTAGCCGTTGATGCCACGCCGGGGCCGTTTGCGATTCGCAACAGCAACGGAGCGTCGCTCGCGGCGCAGGCGGAACTTGCGGGTGCCGAATCCGTATTGCTGGGAAATGCGCCGGATCGCATCGATGAACTTCGCGAAATGATCGAGCGCGGACTGCAGGAAGATGCGCTGGTGCTGAGCGGCGGCGTGTCGATGGGCAAGTATGATCTGGTTGAGGAAGTGTTGCGCAGGCTCGGCGCGGAATTTTTCTTTGACGCGGTGGCAATTCGACCGGGACGGCCAGCGGTATTTGGCATTTGCAGCGGGAAACCCGTGTTTGGGTTGCCGGGGAATCCGGTGTCGACGATGGTCACGTTTGAGCTGTTTGCGGTTTCCGCGATCGATATTTTGGGCGGCGGGGATCCGAGGCCTTTGCCATTGTTGAGAGCGAAGCTGACGAAGAGTGTGGAGCAAAAGGCGTCGCTGACGCATTTCTTGCCGGCGGTGCTCGAATGGGCAAGCGGAGAAGCGACCGTGACTGAATTGCCGTGGCAGGGGTCGGGAGATATCGCAACGCTGGCGCGAGGAAACTGTTTTCTGGTCGTGCATCAATCGAAGCTGAAGCTGGCGGCGGGCGAATGGGTGGACGTGCTGCCACGGTGCGGGCTATTGTAGAGGCTGGAAGCAGTTAAAGGCTCGCACAAATTCCGGAAGCCGACGGAAGGAGCCGGCAAGATACCGACGCTACCATAACGACGTACATGAGGAATTCTCTATCACATTATGATTCGCGCGGGCGCGTTCGCATGGTGGACGTGACGGCGAAGGCGTCGACGGAACGAACCGCCGTAGCGCGCGGATTTTTGAAAATCGGCAATGCGGCGCTGGCGAAAGTGCGGCGGATGAAAACGCCGAAGGGCAATCCGTTCGAGATTGCGCGAATCGCGGGAATCGCGGCGGCGAAGCGCACGGCGGAACTGATTCCTCTTTGTCATCCGCTGCTTTTGACGCACATAGATGTTGCGACCGAGCTATGTCAGAATGGAGTTGAAATCGTGTCGCGCGTGACCGCGACAGGGCCCACGGGCGTCGAAATGGAGGCGCTTACGGCCACGGCGGTGGCGGCGCTGACGCTCTACGATATGTGCAAGGCGCTGGATCGAAGCATGGAAATTTCCGAAATTTACCTGGTCGAAAAGTCGGGAGGGCGGAGCGGGCATTACGTGCGGCGACGCTCCGGGCGCGCGGGGCGATGAAAGACGTAAAGGTTCTAGTGGTTGACGATAATCCGCTGGTGCTGGACCTGATCGTGAAGGGTCTGGAGCCGCATTGCGACGTGCGCACCGCCGCGGACGGAGCGGATGCACTGCTGAAAATCGTGGACGAGCCGACGGATCTGGTGCTGTGCGATTACCGCATGCCGGGGCTTGATGGGCGGCAGCTATACGAGAAATTGCGGACGCGATTTGCGTCGCGGCCCATTCCTTTTATTTTCCTTGCGAACCGCAGCGACATCGAGGAGAAGCTGCGCCCGATGGTCGAAGGCGTGGAGGAATTCATCGCCAAGCCGTTTTTTGTTCACGAGCTGGTGCGGCGCGCGAAAAAAGTGATTGACCGGTTGCAGCTCGAGAAATTGCAGAAAACTTCGGCGCGGCCGGGCGTGATTCAGGGCCGGCTGGAGGAAATGAGCATGTTGGATCTGATGCAATCCATCGAGATGGGGCAAAAAACGTGCAAGCTGACGGTGCGCAACGGCGGAAACAAGTGCGAGATTTATTTTTCGGCGGGGCAATGCCAGGACGCGCAGCTGGGGAAAGTCGAAGGCGAAGCCGCGGTATATGAGGCGGTGCGATGGCCCGCGGGCGAATTCGAGATTGATTTCAATGCCGCGCCTTCGCGCACAACGATTGAGCGCTCGACGACCGGGCTGCTGATGGAAGCGTTGCGGCTGATCGATGAGAGCCAGCAAGTGCTTCCGGAAGGCCAGCCGGACGCGGCGGGAAGCTAGCGCGGCGGCGCTCGCGGGATGCGCGTTTCCATTATCACAATCAGCGATTCGGTTTCCTCGGGGCAGCGCGAGGATGTGTCCGGCAAAGCGCTCGCGCAGAGGTGTAGCGGGCTTGGGTGGGAAGTGACCTCCGCTTCGATTGTGCCGGATGAAGAGGCACTGATTCGCGCGCAACTCTTGGCGCTAGCCGATGCGGGTAAGCTGGATTTGGTGCTGACGACTGGCGGAACGGGGCTGGGGCCGCGAGACGTCACGGCCGAAGCAACCGCGGCGGTGGCGAATCGGATTGTGCCGGGGCTCGCGGAACGAATGCGGCAAGTCGGAGCGGCAAAGAATCCCAACGCGGTGCTTTCGCGCGCGGTGGTTGCGATTCGCGGCACGACGCTGATCGTGAATTTGCCGGGCAGTCCGCGCGGAGCGGTGGAGTCGTTTGACGCGATTGCGGAATTGCTGCCGCACGCGGTTTCCGTGCTGCATGGTGCGCGGCACGATTGATCGCGAAGGGGAACGAGTGTGGTGATTCGTTGAATATTCTGTCGACCCTCAGGGGTTAAAACCCCTGGATTTTTAGAAGGGGTTGTGTCGGACCAAAAGCTCCGACCCCCTAAAAACCATGCAACGAACTTCTGATTCCGGACAGTAGCCGCCATGGATCCAAACTCATCCCGCAAGGATCGTGCGAGCGCCTTCAGGCAAATGGCGCTGGCGTTTCAAATTCCGTTCACGCTGGTTATGCCGGTATTCGTTGCGGGCGGGATTGGCTACCTGCTGGATCGCTGGCTGCATACGAAATTCATACTGATGATTGTGCTGGGATTTATCGGATTCGGCATCGGGCTGTGGGACGTACTTAAAAGCGCCAACGCCGCGGAAAAGAAAAATGGAGAGTGACGCGGATTACGCGGCGATCGAACGGCGGTTGGAAAACTTCATCGTTGGATTGGGCGCGGCGATGGCAATTGGAGCGGCGATTAGATGGGGAATTCGCGCCGCGGAAGCTGCCGCCATCGGCACCGCGCTGTGCTGGTTGAATTTTCGATGGCTGAGGCAGGGAGCGGGCGCGTTGATGCGCCTGGGAATGGCGCAGGCAGGCGCGAAAGTGGTGCATGTGCCGCGAATGGTTCACGCAAAGTTCTTCGGCCGGCTCGTGTTGCTGCTCGTGGTAGCGTATGTTATTCTCGCTTGGTTGCGGTTGCCTGTGATTGCGTTTCTGTGCGGCTTGGTCGCGGTGGTCCCGGCGATTGTGGTGGAACTTGTGTACGAATTGATGCACGGGCATCACCGATGGAACGCGTTGTAAATCCGATTCGTGAAATAATATTCGAGTTGTGCCTGTCGTAGGAGATTCATGGGCGAAGAGCAGATTCTTAGCGTAACGAAACTTGTTAACTGGCTATTGGCGAAGCCGGCACTGGCTTTGTTCGCATTGCTTCACATTCCCGTGGTGAATCCGAAATACCCGATTCCGAATTTTTTTGCGATGGAGTTGGTCGTTTTTCTGTTTGCGATTATTTTCTTCTTGTGGTTGCGGGCGCGCATGTCGGTTGAACGTCCGGGAGCGACGCAGCAATCCATGGAATTTTTCCTGTCGAATCCCATGGGCGTGGGCGTGAAGGATCTGCTGGACGACATTGTGGGGCACGGATCGGACCGGCACATTGCGCTGATCGGCTCGATTGGCATGTTCATACTGCTTTGCAATCTGGCGGCGCTGGTGCCGGGGTTCATGTCGCCGACGGCGGAGAAAACGGTTCCGCTGGGCTGCGCGGTGGTCGTGTTTCTTTATTACAACTATTTCGGGCTGAGACATCATGGGCCGGGCGGATATGGCAAGACCTTGATGGGACCTGTGTGGTGGCTTTCGTGGCTGATTGGTCCGATCGAAGCGTTCAGTCATTTTGCGCGTTTGCTTTCGCTGACTGTCCGGCTTTGGGCCAACATGTTCGTTAGCGAATTGATTTATGTAGCGTTTCTCGGACTTACAGTGGGGCTCTTTGACCTCTTGAGCCATGCAAACCGCGCGGGGTATGTCTCAGCGGTCATACCGGTGGGAATTCCGCTGCTACTGATTGGTCTGCATATTTTCGTAGCCGTTTTGCAGGCGTTCATTTTTACGATTTTGGCGATCGTGTATTTGGGACTTGCAGTGGCGGAAGAGCACTAGACATTTAGAGGGAATCATTTACAGGCAATCATTTTGCAGAGGATATTTGGATTTATTCGGAATCATGCGCTGCCAGCGTGAGCCCGGCTGCACGGTGTCCGGGAACCACCTCCTGACGGCCAATTCATAAAGAGGAGGAAAAATGACAAAGAAAGTAATGTGGTTTTTGGTGGCGCTGCTGATGGCCATGATCGTAGCGCCAGTGGCGTTCGCGCAGACCGCGGGCACGACGGCCGCGGGGATTGACTGGGTGGACGTAGCTGCCGCAATTGGCCTAGGCATCGCGGCCGCAGGCTGCGGAATCGGCCAGGGAAAGGCCACCGCATCGGCTTGTGAAGGCACGGCGCGCAATCCGGGCGCAAGCGGACCGATCCGCATCGCGTTCATCATCGGCGTGGCGCTGATTGAATCGCTCACACTGTACGCGCTGGTCATTGTGCTGATTAAGTAGGTTGAATAATTCGTCCGGAGCATGACACGGTTTTTGTGGCCCGGAGGCTCGTGCAACGCGAGCTTCCGGGCTTTTTGTTTTTGGGCGTGCGAAATGGTGGGCACCCGGGGTCGTTGGGTACGGGCACGTTGGAGAGCCATGCCAGAGGACAGGCCTGAAAAGCCTGTGTTCCGCTAGCGCAGCGATCGGGCAGAAGCTATGGCGAATTCCATTAGCCGGTTGGGCAGGATGCCAAGATAAATTGTGGCGCTGGCGGTGATGAGCAGGACGATGAACATCGGAGCGTGCATGGGAGTCGGCGCCCATTCTTTGTTCGGTTCATTGAAGTACATCGCTACGACGACTTTCAAGTAGTAGTAGGCGCCGATGACGCTATTGATCGCCGCAATGACGACGAGCCAGACGATGCGCTGATCGAGCGCCGCCTGAAACGCGTAGAACTTGCCAAGAAAGCCCGCCGTGGCCGGCAGTCCCAACAGCGAAAACAAGAAAAGCGCGAAGCAGGCTGCGATCCAGGGATGTCTGGTTCCCAGGCCGGCGTAGTCCGAAATATTTAGGCGCTGCTCGCCCGTGCCGCCCACGTGCGCGACGATGAGAAACGCGCCAAGGGTCATGGCAGCGTACGCAGCGAGATAGAAAAGCACCGCGGCGGCACCCATTTGGCTGGCAGCGACGAACGCGACGAGAATGTAGCCCGCGTGTGCGATGGAAGAATAGGCGAGAAGGCGCTTGACGTTCGTTTGCACAAGCGCCGCGAAATTGCCAATGCACATGGTGAGGACCGCGGAGACCCAAATCGCCCAGAACCAGACATGCGAAGCGTTGCCGAACGCCGAATAGAAAATGCGAAGCATCACGGCGAAGGCGGCGGCCTTCGGACCGCAGGCGAGAATGGCGGTGACGGGCGTCGGCGCACCTTCGTAGACGTCTGGCGTGTAAATCTGGAATGGCGCGGCGACCACTTTGAAGCCCAAGCCGACGAAAATCAGGCCGAGGCCGAGGATCAGCAACGTGCCTGTGCCGTGGTTGGCGATGGCCTGATTGATAACATCAAATCGAGTGCTGCGCGTGGCGCCATACGTGAGCGCGATGCCGTACAGAAAAAACGCGGTAGCGAAAGAGCCGAGCAGGAAATACTTCAGGGAAGATTCATTCGATTTCAGAACATTGCGGCGAAAGCCCGCGAGAATGTAGGTCGAGATCGAACTCATTTCCAGACCGATGAAGGCGGTGATCAGTTCATTGGCACTCGCAAGAATACCCATGCCGGCGGTGGCGAAGAGAATGAGGGCGTAATATTCGCCGCGCTGGATCCCTTCGCGATCGAGATAATCGAATGAGCCGAGGATGGCGAGCGCGGCCACGCTGATGACGATGCCGTGGACGAAGAGGCTGAACATGTCCATGCGCAGCAGTCCGGAGTAGGCAGGTCCCGTGTTCATGGCGGCCCAGCGAAGCGACGCGAGTGCAATCAGCGTGCCCGCGAATCCAAGCCAGCCCATCGAGCGCTTGTGGCCTGCGGCGACAAACGGGTCGATGACCATGATGAGCATGCCGGCGGCGCAGAGCACGATCTCGGGCGCGATTCGGTAGAGATCCTGGAGCGGTGGAAACATTACGGCTGGGTCCGCCTTTCCGATGTGAGCGTGACGGCGCGCATTGCCAATTCATGCGAGGGCGCGCCCGGGGCCGATGCTCGCGCGCTTTTCGGCGCAGCGTGGCGCGTGTGCGATTCATAGCTCGCGGTAGTTTGCACTTGCTGGAGCAGTGCGTTGGTGGTGGCGTCCATGCGATGCGTGAAGAGCGGCGAGGCAACGCCCATGAATAGAATCACGACCGAGGCGGCGATCAGGATCAGCCGTTCGCGCGGCGAAGCGTCTGGCAGGTTTTCATTTTTCGCGACGGTGACTTTTTCGAGCGCGACGCGCTGGTATGCCCAGAGCAAATAGACCGCCGAGAGAATCGCGCCCGTCGCCGCCCATGCCGCCCAGCCGGGATGGTGGTGGAACGTGCCAATGAGAATCATGAATTCGCCGATGAAGCCATTGAGGATGGGCAGCGCCAGCGAAGAGAGACAAGCGAACAGGAAAAACGCGCACAGTACCGGCATCGGCTTGGCGAGACCGCCCAACTCGCTGAATTCGTACGTGTGGCGGCGGTCGTAAATCATTCCGCAAACGAGGAAGAGCATGCCGGTGGAGACGCCGTGGTTGAGCATCTGGTAGATCGCGCCTTCCATGGCCGTGGAATTGAAAACGAAAATGCCCAGTACGACGAATCCCAAGTGGCTGACGGACGTATATGCGACGAGACGCTTCAAATTGGTTTGAACCATGGCGACGAGCGCTGCGTAGATGATCCCGATGATTGCGAGCGTGGCGATCACGGGCGCGGCGCGATGGGCGGCCGTTGGAAAGAGCGGCAGGCAGAAGCGCAACATGCCGTACGTGCCCATTTTCAGGAGCACGCCAGCGAGAATGACGGAGCCAGCGGTGGGCGCTTCTGTGTGGGCGTCCGGCAGCCATGTATGCAGCGGGAAGAGCGGTACCTTGATGGCGAACGCGAGAAAGAATGCCAGGAAGAGAAGCAATTCGCTGCGCCACGGAAGGGAAATCTGGCCCGAGGAGAGCATGGCTTGAATCGCGGGCAAATCGAATGTGGGGTTTCCGGCGGCGCTGGTCAGCCGGTAGAGCCACAGAATAGCGACAAGCATCAGGATCGAGCCGAGCATCGTATACAGAATGAATTTCAGCGCCGCGTAAATTTTGCGACCGTGGCCCCAGACACCGATGAGGAAATACATCGGGATGAGCATCACTTCCCAGAAAACGAAGAAGAGGAACAAATCGAGCGCGCAAAAAACGCCGACCATGCCCATCTCGAGCACGAGGAGCATCGCGAAGAATTCCTTGACGTGCTCGTGGATGCTATTCCAGGAGCAAAGGACGGCCAGCGGCGTCAGGAACGTGGTGAGCAGGACCAGGAACAAGCTGATGCCGTCCACGCCCATGTGGTAGTGAATGTGGAGGCTCGGAATCCAGTTGTAGACCTCCTCAAACTGATACGAAGGCGTGGCAAGGTCAAAACCGCGTAACAGGAACAGCGACATGATGAATTCGATGACAGACGCGAAGAGAGTGAAGCGGCGTATCCAGACATGATCGTCGCCGCTCAGCAGGAGCAGGGCAAAGGTCCCCATGAGGGGGAAGAACGTGAGAACCGTCAGCAAATAGTTGTGGCTGACCACGCTAGCGCACCATCCAGACGAAGAATAAAGTGACGGCAACGGCTCCAACGACGACCCATGCGGCATAACTGCGTGTGTTGCCGCCCTGCATGTGGCGCAGGCCGCTGCCCGTTTCGCGCGAGAGAAACGCCGCGCCGTTCACCGTGCCGTCGATCAGGCGAACGTCAATGATTTTCCAAAGCACGTTGCGCGACAGCCAGACGATGGGGCCGATGATGACTGCGCCGTACAACTCGTCGACGTAATATTTGTTGAAAAGCAAACGATAAACAGGGCCGAAAGCGCCGGCGATTTTCTTGGGCAGCGCGGGCTTGCGGATGTACAAATACCACGCGATCAGGAAGCCGATAAACGCAATCAACACGGCGATGGCGGTCATGATCAGTTCAAGCGAATGCGGAGGCTCCGACCAGGCAGGATGCATCCTGGCTGCAAGCGCCGTCGAGGACGCAAAAACAGGATTCAGGAAGCCCTGGAAATAATCCTTGCCGCCCCAGTACGTCGGCAAAACGAACCAGCCGCCAATGACCGAAAGCACCGCAAGAATCACAAGTGGCGCAAGCATGATCTTCGGCGATTCGTGCACGTGGACATGATGCTCGTCATAACGCGGCTTGCCGTAGAACGTCAGGAAAATTAGCCGGAACATATAACACGCGGTCAGCAGCGCGGCGAAGATGCCCAGCGCGTAGAGAAAAATATTTGCATTCGGACCGGCGTAGGCGTCGAAGAGAATTTCGTCCTTGCTGAAGAATCCGGCGAAAAGGGGCGCGCCGGAGATCGCCAGCGTTGCAACGAGCATCGTCCCGAAGGTCCAGGGGATTTTTTTACGCAGGCCGCCCATTTTCTGCATGTTCTGCTCGCCACCCATGGCGTGTATCACGCTGCCCGCGGCGAGAAAGAGCAGGGCCTTAAAGAACGCGTGCGTCATTAAATGGAAAATTCCGGCGGCATACGCACCAAGACCGCAGGCCAGAAACATGTAGCCAAGCTGCGAGATCGTTGAGTAAGCGAGGACTTTCTTGATGTCGTTTTGCACCAAGCCGATGGTCGCCGCGTAGAGCGCGGTGGCGCCGCCAATGATGGCCACGGCAAGCATCGCGGCAGGCGCGCGGCTGAACAGCACGTTCATGCGTGCCACCATGTAAACGCCGGCGGTCACCATCGTCGCCGCGTGGATCAAGGCGCTGACAGGCGTGGGGCCTTCCATCGCGTCCGGCAGCCAGACGTACAGAGGAAGCTGCGCGGATTTTCCGACCGCGCCGGCCAGAAGCAGCAAGCAAATTGAGGTGAGCACGCCCCAGTGGTGCATGCCTTCGACGGGCATGTTCGCCGCGCTTGCGAACATCGTTTTGTAATCAATTGAATGGAACGTCCAGAAAGCCAGCAGGATTCCGAGCGTGAATCCGAAGTCGCCGATGCGCGTGGTGATGAATGCTTTTTTGCCCGCGTCCGCCGCTGATTTCTTCTGGAAGAAAAAGCTAATCAGCAGGTAGCTGCAAAGGCCCACGCCTTCCCAGCCAACGAAAAGCAGCACGAGGTTCGCGGCCATAACGAGCGTGAGCATGAAAAACATGAAGAGATTCATCTCGGCGAAGAAGCGGTAATAGCCCTCCTCGTGCGCCATGTAGCCCACGGAATAGATGTGGATCAACATGCCGACGAACGTGACGACGCCGAGCATCACGATGGTGAGCGGGTCAACCTGGAGGGCGAAATCGACTCGGAAATTTCCGGCCGTCATCCAGGTGAAATAATCCTTAATGATTGGGCTGGCCGGATTGAGTAGGAAAAACTCTCGCAGCAGCTCGCAATAGGAGAGAAACGCGAGGACGACAAAGCCTACGCTCGAGATGTTGACGTACGTTCGAGGCCATTGGCGTCCGGCCAGGAGCGTGAGCATCGACCCTGCCAGCGGCAGAGCCAAGATGATCCAGAGATGGTCAAGTATGAACATTCGTTTCGCTTAGGGCTTTGTTTAAAACTTCAGCAAATCCACATCTTCCACGTTGAGCGATTTGCGGTTGCGCGCAATGACCATGACGATAGCCAGCCCCACGGCGGCCTCCGCCGCGGCCACGACAATGACGAAGAAAACAAAAATCAAGCCGTCGAGTTGATTGAATTCGCGGCTGAAGGCCACGAACGCGAGATTCACGGCATTGAGCATCAGCTCGATGGCCATGAAAATCGTGATGATGTTGCGCTTGAAAACGAATGCCACCACGCCCAACCCGAAAAGCACGGCGCTTAATATCAGGTAATAGGATATCGGGACCATCGCTACGACTCCCTCTTGGCGAGGACGAGCGCCCCCAGGACGGCGATGAGAATCAGAATCGACGTGAGTTCAAACGGCAGCACGAACTCTGTGAATAATTTCATCGAAAGCTGTTCCGTGGAGGCCGGCACGAGCGCACCGAAAGTGCCGCCCGTCGCCGCACCCGCCCTGCCGTTGAACTCGTGGAAGAGCGAATAGGCCATTTCGAGCAGGAAAAATATCCCCAGCGGCAGGCCGACCCACTTCGCGAGACGGCTGACGTTCGTGCGCACTTCTTCTCCCGCATTCAGCAGCATGATGACGAAGACGAAGAGCACCATGATCGCGCCGGCATATACGAGGATTTGTATGGCCGCGATGAAGGCCGCGCCGAGCAATAAATAGAGAATCGCCAGCGAGATCATCACCAGCACCAGCGACAGCGCGCTGTGTACAGGCTCGCGCGCGAGGATCAGCGCCAGCGCGCCCACAATGGCCATCACGCTACAGGCAATGAACACGGCCATCGCGATATTCATCAACGCAACCTCAGAACTACGACGAGGCTGGTGAGAACCAGATTGATCAGCGACAGCGGCAGCAGGAATTTCCAGCCGAATGACATAAGCTGGTCATAGCGGAACCGAGGCAGCGTGCCGCGCGCCCAAACATAGAAAAACAGCAAAAAGAAAACTTTGGCGATAAACCAGAACGGCCCTTGAATCACCGGCATCACGGCCGCAAACGTACAGAGGTAACCCACGCCTAGGCAGACGATTCCGAGAACAGGGAAGACGAGCTTTGCGCTTAATTGAACGCCGCGCAGCCCGCCAACGATGAGGCCGATTCCGGCAAGGATCAGGCCAGCCGCAGGCAGATAAAGCTGCCAGTGCCAAGTTGCAGGAAAAGGCGAAAGCCAGCCGCCAAGGAAGAGCAGCGTCGCAAGGCAGGAAACGGTGATCATGTTCGCGTATTCGGCCATGAAGAACATGGCGAACTTGAAGCTCGAATATTCGGTGTGAAAGCCCGCAACCAGTTCCGTTTCGGCTTCGGGTAAATCGAAGGGCACGCGATTGGTTTCCGCAATGGCTGCCGTCAGATAGCAAATGAAGCCCAGGATTTGCGGGATGATATGCCATTTTGGAAGGAAGTGGAACCAGCGTCCGGACTGCCCGCCGACAATGTCGTAAAAATCAAACGAGCCGGCAATGAGCAGTACGCCCACGACGGAGAGAGTCAGCGAAACTTCGTAGCTGATCATTTGCGCCGAACTACGCAGACCGCCCATCAGCGGATATTTGCTATTCGATGACCATCCGGCGAGGACGACAGCGTAAATGCCGATGGAGCTGATGGCGAAGAGTAAAATCAGGGCGACGCTGCTATGAGAGATAACGAGCTGCGTCGGCTGGCCGAGAATTGTAATGGTCGCCGGGCCGATAGGAATCAGCGCGAGTGTAGTGAGCGCGAGGGCCAGCGCGAGAAACGGTGCGAGGACGTAGGAAATCTTGTCCGCGGCAGGCGGGACGATATCTTCCTTGAAAAGGAATTTGATGCCGTCGGCGAGCGGCTGCAGCAGGCCGTGCGGCCCGACCCAGTACGGGCCCCATCGCGACTGAATGCGAGCGACGACCTTGCGCTCGAACCATGTGAGGTAGGCGAGCGCCGTCATCACCACGAATAGCGCGATGGCGATTTTAATTAACGATACCACCAGGACTGGGTGGTGGGTGACGAACTCCACGGTCTATCCTTGGATTCTTTGCATGATTTGAGTTTGGAACAGTAACGCCCCAGGGTCCCGCTTGTAAACAAATCGTCCTGCGAAGAGAAAATTAAATCCGCTGCCACATCGTAAGAACCGTCCGCGGCAGCCGGCGCCGGAGTGACTTGCTCCGTGCCTCCGGTGAGCAGACCGGCGGCGGGGATATCATAGCCGCGCACATTCTGGCGGATTTCCTCGAGGACCGCCTCAGGCGTGCGGTGCTTCATCGCCGTGCCCAAGCCAAGCTGCCCGAGTTGGTGAATCAGAATGCGCAGTAAATCGAAATCGCTGCGTGGCCCTTGCGCGTCGACGGCGCGCCGGACCGTCTGAATTTCGCCAGCCGTGTTCGTAAGCGTGCCGTCCTTTTCATACGTGGATGCGGCCGGCAAAATCACATCGGCGCGCTGCGCGGTCTCGGTCATAAACATATCCTGCACGACGAGCAAATCGAGGCCGGCGATTTTGTCCGGGGCCTTCACGCCAAAGGTTTTCAGCGGATTCGCTCCGACGACATACAGAGCTTTGAGTTTTCCATCGAGCGCCGCCTGCATCATCTGGCGAGCGTTCATTCCCGGCTTCGCGGGGATTTCCTTGCCCCACAGCTTGCCCCAGCGGCTGCGCTCGTTTGCGTCGGAGAGCGGCGCGTAGCCGGGCAGACGGTCGGGGAACATGCCCATGTCAGCAGCGCCACGTGAATTGGAGTAATCTCCGAGGGCCATGTAACGCGTCAGACCAGAAAGGCCGCCGCCGAACTTGACCAAACCGCGCAGCGCTGCGCCGCGAATGTTGGCGCCGAACAAAATGACGACGTCTTTTTCCTTGGCAAGGGCGTCTCTGAGCTTGGCAAGTTCGCCGGTTATCTTGCCGTCGAGGTCGCCGCTGCCTGTCGCGAGCCAGCTGGCCGCGCGCCCTTCCGCGCCTGCCGCTACTTCGACCGAGTGCGTGGCCTGGCGGAGCAGTTTTAGTGGTCCGGCGTGGATGATGTACAAATGCGCCGCGTGCTGGCGAACGGCGGTGCGAATCTGCCAGGCGACGAGGGGATTTTGCTGCGTCGCGTCGTTGCCGATCAGAACGATGGCGCTCGCGCTGTCGATTTGCGCCATGGTCGACATGGAGTCTTTGGCTTTCGGGCCGAGGGCAGTTGCCAGGCCCGCATAGTCGGCGGTGCGATGGTGGTCAATATTATTCGTGCCCAGGGTCGCGCGCGCAAAACGGTTCAGAAGGTAATTTTCCTCGTTCGTCGTGTGATTCGAGCCTATCACGCCCATGGCAGCGGCGCCGTGCGCGTCATGCGCTTGCTTCAGGCGCCGGGCGATCTCCTCGATGGCGTCTTCCCAGCTTGCTGGCTCGAGTGTGCCGTTCTTGCGCACCAGTGGCTGGCGAATGCGCTCGGGGTTCGTGGTGAAGTCATAGCCAAAGCGGCCCTTGGCACACAGGAATTCGCCATTGATTCCGGAATGATCGCGGTTGTTCGCCCGAAGGATCTCGTTGTTGCGAACCGACAGCGTCGTCTTGCAGCCATTCGAGCAGTGGCCGCACGCGGTTCCAAAATATTTCATTTCCCAGGGGCGCGTCTGGTAGCGATACG